>ERZ842401.168-NODE-168-length-87328-cov-19.566704_pt1 | contig 87328 bp, 68 predicted proteins | sample MGYA00521270_ERZ842401 | MGnify/ENA primary metagenome ERZ842401 (study PRJEB31892, sample SAMEA3878208) | bioreactor metagenome | biome: Moose rumen | place: Sweden | collected 2011-10 | study: EMG produced TPA metagenomics assembly of the PRJEB12797 data set...
CTTGACCTTTATGAGGTTTGCCGGAATCAAACTCGTCTTTGATAGGTTTGGCATCGACATGAATATCAGGATTTTCTATCTCCTCATCATTCTCGTGCTTTACTTTTCCGTACTGCTTGTTGTCGGGTTTGCCGTCTTGACCTTTATGAGGTTTGCCGGAATCAAACTCGTCTTTGATAGGTTTGGCATCAACATGAATATCAGGATTTTCTATCTCCTCATCACGCTGGTGTTGCACCATATCCTTATAGTAGTCCTCAAGTATTTTCTCGTCAATATCCGGTCGGCGGTCTTCTTCTTTGAATATAACAGGAGGTATTGGTTCGTCATTGGGTGTCGGCAACGGACGCTGTGGGTCGAATTTTTCCCACGAAGTAAGCAAGAAATTGACATATTTCTTGTTTGCTTGGTCGCGGAAACTTTCGTATTTCTCTTCCGCCTGCTGTTTGAACTGGTTGTAGCGTTCCTGCATCGCATCAAATTTGGATTGCGATTGGGCTGATACAGCAGCCGTTACTGTAATTGCTACTAAACACGAGATAATTTTGTTTTTCATTTATGTAGAGATATTTATTTCAATTTCCACTGTTGCCAATCCACAGCTGCCGGTGCAGCCATAAGTGTCGGCGTTTGTGATTTTTCATTCTTTTATCAGATATCAGGTAAACATACCGTTGATTTAATCGGCATAGGGTTCTGCTAAAACCATAACACTTGCAAAAGCGATAAGAAGATTTTTTTTACTTCCTATTGATTGAGATAACAATCGGTCGTACTATCATTTGCTCATCAGTAGTCTGATTTTTGCTCAACCAAGTCATAAAATCATTGTAAGAAAGCGAGCGGGGAAGCGGTTGGTTGCGCCAGTTATTTTCTTTCTTACGGTCGTTGGACTTGGTTATTTTATTGGGGGAGAAAACAACATACAGAGCATTCTGTTCTATACTCTTTTGGGTATTGAGTTCATATTCAGTCGCAGTTTTCATATATTCCTCACCGCCCATGTCCTGATAGAAAAACAAATAATTTTTGTTGGCTTCTATCGGTTGGCTGCCGCTGTTATTGTTTTCGTACGGCAACAGGCAGAAAGCCTCTTGATTTTCGTCAATGAGATATACGCAAAGAGAGCCGCTGACGGGTGATGAGAATGTCATATAGATATTGTCGCCGTCATAAAACGACTCGCGAGAAATTTTGTCGTGTGAATTATTAACAAAGGCAAAATCTATATCCACACCCTCTGCTTTCTTACTTCTTGCCCTTCCTTCGACATGAACCTTTACAACCCAAAAGCCGTGGTCATATCGTTTGTCAAGCACCTCTTCCTTAATCGTTTCAATCCATTCTCCTCTAACTGATGTTCCGCCGAGAGAGAACATATCGCTGACCGAATGACGGCTGTTGCCATCAGAAGTGTTTTTAATATATGAACTTTGGATACTGCTGACATCAACCCCGAATTTTTCCTCCAATGCCCTAATTTTAGCTTTCTCTATCGCGATACGCTCCACTTGTTCAGGAGTTGCTTTGCTGTCATCAGAGGTATATTCCATTGTTGCACTAACACGTTCCACGCCCTTGGCAAAGAGTGCGGAACATGCGAGTACAAAAGCAACGATTACAAGACTGCGTTTCATTACAGACCAAGAGCTTTGTCAAGTTGTTCATGCAGGTCTTGACCTTTTTCTTCGAGTGACTGACGAACGGCTTTCTTTGCCGCAGCTTTAGCCATGTCACCATTATATGCAATACGAACCATCACTTCGCGATTGCGGTTTTCGAGAATACGGTAGCACTCAACAACAGTGATTGTTCTGCCAATGCTTTGCGAAATAAGGTTTTTGCTTGCCATAACAGTCTCTACCAAACTGGTAGCTTCACCTGCTTTGATTTGCTCGTTGGCGACAGTATTCTCAATAAGAGCGGTTACCTCCTGCTGAATCTGTGATGCAAGATTGGTTGTTGCAAGACTTAAGGCAGCGGTCTTGGCAGCATCGTAATTTTCACCTACCGAAATAGCTGTAGCCATAATATATTTCGGGAACAGGTTTTCATCATAATCATATTCCATCTCGAAAGAGCGATCCAACTGACGTGCCAAAGGCAGTGCACCCGGAGTTACCTGCCAGCCTTCCTTTCCAAGGCGTTTGGCTTCTTTTTTGGCATCTTTGTTAACACGTTTGGTCAATTCCTTGTTCGCTAATTTGGAAATTTCCTTACGCTCTTTGTAAATAGCCTTACGGTCAACTTGTTCTGCAAATACGAAACTTGAAGCAATGATAAGGCACATTGCAGCCATCAAAAACTTTTTCATGCTTTTAAAAATTTATTTGTTATTAAAAAAATGTCTTTCAACCTGCAAAGGTAATAGTTTTGTTTGAATTATACAAGCATTTTCCACTATTTTTAAGTCTAAAATATCAGTAAGCAAATTTTATGCCATATTTTATCGGTAAATCACCATATTTAGGGATTGTACGGATAAAATTAAGGCTGTAATTTTGCAGGTTATAAGTTATGTATGATAACATTGCAGACAACAATATGGTACAGACATTAGCTGACATACAGGTCGGAGGCAGTTGCGTAATTGTTAAGATTCACGGTCATGGCGGATTTCGTCATCGCATACTCGAATTAGGTTTTGTAAAAGGCGAAAGAGTAAACGTCCTCAAGCAGGCTCCATTGTCGGATCCTATAGAATACGAGATTATGGGAGCCCATGTAGCATTACGCAGAGCGGAAGCTCGCCAAATTGATGTAGTCAGTTTGTCGGCTGAAGCCCACAAGGATTTCACCAATGAAGTGTCAGGCAGTCCTATGACCCTTGAGGAACATGTTAAGGCAGAGGCTGAGCAATTAGGAAAACAGATTACTGTGGCATTAGTCGGCAATCCGAATTGCGGTAAGACTTCGTTTTTCAATTATGCAGCAGGTATGCGCGAGAAAGTAGGTAACTACTCGGGTGTGACTGTGGATAGCAAGGTTGGTACTTTTGTCCACCGAGGCTATACTATCAACCTTATTGATTTGCCGGGGACATATTCACTTACGGGATATAGTCCTGACGAGATGTACGTACGCGAGTACCTCGATAATAATCCTGTTGATATAGTTCTTAACCTTGTCAATGCGGGCAATTTGGAACGCAATTTGCTTTTAACCACTCAACTTATTGACCGCAACCACCCTATGGTGATGGCTCTGAACATGTACGATGAATTAGAGAAAAGCGGTGACAAACTTGACCACGAAGGGCTTGCAACTCTATTAGGATTTCCCGTTGTACCCGTAATTGCCCGAACAGGTTGGGGAATAGAGAATGTATTGGAAGCTATAGTACAGGTTTATGAGGGTAAATCCGCCGTGTCTAAACATATCCATATCAATTACGGCAAAGATATGGAGCAGGCTATCAGCGAGATTAAAACATTGTTAGGTCAGAATCCTAACACCAATATCTATCACCCGCGCTACGTTGCACTCAAACTTATAGAAAATGACAGGACGGTGTCGGAACGCATTGCTACAACAGACAATGGTCAGGAAATACTGAACACGGCACAACGTTGGCGCAAACACTTTGAAGCGGAATACGATGAGGACATATCAAGTATCATATCCGACATGAAGTTCGGTTTTATACGTGGAGCTTTAGGCGAAACGCTGACACACGACAAAAAACACGAGAGATCGGAAATAGGATACGCATTAGACAAAATTCTCACCAACAAATGGTTAGGATTTCCCATTCTGCTTATTTTCCTTTTTGTGGTATTCGAACTCACTTTCTTCTTCGGCGGTTATTTGGAGGACTGGATTGATACGGGAGTGTCAGCTCTTGGCGCGTGGTGCAGGTCAGTAATGAGCGATGGCATGCTCACCGACCTTTTGGTTGACGGGATAATTGCAGGTTGCGGCTCGGTACTCGTCTTTATGCCGCAAATTTTGATTCTTTTCTTTTTCATTGCTCTGCTTGAAGATTCGGGATATATGGCACGCGCAGCCTTTATCATGGACAAACTGATGCACCGCATGGGACTGCACGGCAAATCGTTTATACCGTATTTTATAGGTTTCGGCTGTTCCGTTCCCGGCATATTGGCAGCCCGCACCTTGGAAAACCCCAAAGACCGCATACTGACAATAATTACAGTGCCTTTTATCTCATGTTCAGCACGCCTGCCGGTATATATGCTACTTGTCGCAACGTTCTTCCCTAACCATCAGGCTGTCATTCTGCTCTCAATATATCTTATCGGACTGTTGTTTGCAGTTATAACATCGCTGATAATCAACAAAATTGCGTTCAAAGAACAATCTAATCCTTTTGTGATGGAACTGCCCCCTTATCGTTTTCCGACATTACGCAATGCAGTTATCCACATGTGGGACAAGGCTTCGGAATGGCTCAAACGGGTTTCGACCATTGTGCTTCTTGCATCAATAATAATCTGGGCATTAGGTTATTTTCCTCATCACGACGAGTTGACTAAAGAACAACAGATGGAGCAGTCGATGTTAGGTACTATAGGACACGCAATAGAACCGGCTTTCACACCTTTCGGACAAGACTGGCGCACGGGTGTGAGCCTGATTGCAGGAGCGGCAGCTAAAGAGGTTATTATCAGCTCTTTGGCTGTAACTTACGGCATCAATGATGAAGATATCATTGACGAGCAGGAACCTCTTGTGGAACATATTAGAAGCATAACTGATGAAACAGGGAAACCGGTAATGACAACAGTTTCTGCTTTTGCTCTGATGCTCTTCATTCTGTTATACTTTCCGTGCATTTCCACTTTGGCAACAATAAAACAGGAAATAGGACGCAAGTGGATGTGGTTCAGCGTAATATACAATACCACATTAGCATGGGTGGTAGCAACGGTTTTCTTCCAGATATTCAAGTAGCCATGTTGATGGACATAATTGCATATATAATTATCGGTGTCGCAGTTGCCGTATCGGTGTATCTGATTGTTTCAAAGAACAATCGGCAGGTCTGTCCCGACAACAAAAAACGTCAGATATGCGATTACGACTGTACAGGCTGTCAGCTGAAAAAAAATAATTTTACAAATTGATATACATTTTTTTCTTAAATTTTTGATATTTGGATATAAATTTGTAATTTTGCACGCCAAAATGAATTTATCGTGCAAGAAAATTTATACAATAGACTATATAATGAGTCTCAAGTACGCGAAATTGAGACTCGAGGAATAGTTGTTATTGAATCATCTGAATTTCCGGTCTATAATCAGGAATTTATTTTTCCCCACATGGTTATAGCAATAAACAAAAATGGTTGTAGTCATGCATTTTACGACCAAAAGGAGTTTTTTTCCAATAAGAACGATGTTGCGGTAATACTTCCCAACCATCTTATCCAAGCCATAGAGAGTAGCGATGACTATAATGTTCTACTAATTGTTGTTTCAAAAGATATTGTTGAGGAAATAAAGAACCAACAAATAAAATTCGGATACTCACGCTTTCATAATGAGCCATCAACAAAATTATCAGATGAAGAGATTAACAAACTATGTGATGTTGTACAGATAATGAAACTGTTGTCAGAGATTACTGACGACTTAATGCCTGAACGTCATGACAGGCTTGTCTATATATTACAGATTTTTTTCTCAATATTGAGAACATTCAACAAGGCACCTTTGTCACGACCGGTAAAAGGAATGCGCGGCAACATCCTATTCAACCAGTTCTGCGACCTGTTGGCAGTCCATATCAGAAAACACCACAACATAGGTTTCTATGCCGACAAATTGTATATGACTCCTAAATATCTTTCACAGTTAATTCGTGAAACAACAGGTTTGACCGCAGGGCATTGGATTAACGAATACTTGCTTGCCGAAGCCAAATACTTATTAATAAACAGATTAGACCTTAATATCCAAAGTATTTGTTTTATGTTAGGTTTTAAAGAACAAGCAGCATTCAATAGGTTTTTCACAAAAAACACAGGCACTTCACCTAAAAAATTTCGTCAAGAGCAATAAAATTTGTGTATTTCACTATTTATATATAATTTTGCGCGATAAAAAATTTCAGATAAATGGACATATTCAGCAAATGCCACTTTGAGTTATTAAATCAAGTTCGCGAATTAGGCATATATCCTTATTTTCATGTTCTTGAATCACGCCAAGCCCCTGTAGTCCAAATGGAGGGTCATCGTGTTATCATGCTTGGCAGCAATAATTATCTTGGATATACAGAAGACGAAAATGTTATTAAAGCCGGTCATGCAGCATTAGACAAATATGGTTCCGGAGTCAGCGGCAGTCGTTTTTTAAACGGTACGCTCGATTTGCATATCAAACTCGAAGAGGAATTGGCTCGTTTCACCGGTTATGAAGCCGCCATGACCTGCTCTACAGGTTTTCAGACCAATCTTGCCATAATATCAGCTCTTTGCGGCAGACATGATTATATTCTCAACGATCGCGAAAATCATGCAAGCATTTATGACGGCTGCACATTGAGTCCGGCACATGTTCTGCGCTATCGGCATTCAGACATGGAAGATCTTGAGGAAAAACTCAAGACTATACCTGAGGAATCAGGCAGGCTGATAGTTACCGATGGTGTATTCTCCATGCGCGGCGATATATGCAAATTGCCTGAAATATGTGCATTAGCTGAAAAATACGGAGCCCGTGTGATGGTTGATGATGCTCACGGATTCGGGGTATTGGGTCCTGGTGGTCGCGGTACAGCCGCATATTTCGGGCTGACCGACAAAGTTGACATAACCATGCTGACTTTCTCCAAAGCATTGGCAAGCATAGGCGGTTGCATGCTCACTTCATATGCCGTGGCAGACTATATACGTCATGTGAGCCGTCCGTTTATTTTCTCTGCGAGTCTGACCCCTTGTAGCGCAGCGACAGCATTGGAGGCATTGCAACAATTGGAACAATCGCCGGAACGTCCGCAAAGGCTTATGCAATTGGCACATTATTTCCAAGATAAACTGTTAGAAGCCGGTGTAAAAATCATCAAGGCACCTACTCCTATCGTACCAATCTTCACATATAAAACACTCGACACCATGTACTACGGCAAGCGCATATTTGAAGACGGTGTTTATGTAAATCCTGTTATTTCACCGGCATGCGTTGAAGGCGAGTGTCTGCTGCGTACATCACTGATGGCGACACACACCGAGCCTGTCCTCGATGAAGCAGTAGAGATTATCTCTAAGGTTATTAAAGAGAAAGCTCCTTTTTAGAAAACAGTAGAATAGCCCTGTCCCACAGACAACTGAATCTAATGACCTATCGGGAATAAAATGATACATTCCCGACAGGGTGTCTTTATGTTATGGAATATAACTGCCTGAATAGAAGTCCTTTTGGGTCAATAATCAATAGATTATATATCCGGCTATACCGGCAAGACATATTATTGCGATAGGATGAATTTTGAAAGCGGCAGTGAGCAGCAAGGCGAAAGCGAAAAGCAAAACCGACCACCCGTCAATAAAATTATCGGGGGTTATCAATACTAATGCGGCTGCCGCAATCAGACCAATCACCACAGGTCGCAAAGCAGCCAATACACTTTCTATATACTTATTGTTACGCAGTGTGATATACAGTCTGCTCAGTATTATCATTATTATAAACGAAGGTAAAAGGATAGACGTTGTGGCTACTACAGAGCCGAGAACACTACCTGTTGCGGTATAGCCTACGTATGTGGCACAATTGATGCCTATGGGTCCGGGTGTCATCTGCGAGATAGCCACAATGTCAGTAAACTGTGCCGGAGTAAGCCAGCCATAGTACTCAACTTCGTGCTGCACAAGCGACAAAATAGCGTATCCGCCACCGAACCCAAACAGACCTATTTTGAAAAATGATATGAAAAGATAAAGATAGACCACGCTTTTAACTTTTTGTCAATTACTATACTTTCCCAATATAAGAATTATCTGTTTCAATCTTAAGTACTGTTAGTTTGAACATCTGACCACTAATCACACTTTTCTAATTTCTAACCGCGATTATCAATCCTACCGCTATAGCAACTATTATAATCCATATAGGGGATATATGGAAATACCATATTATCAATGCCGTTGCGATAGGTATTATAGCTGTTTTCCATGTTATGCGTGCTGATTTTGCCATTTTGACGAGCGGTGCTGCAATAAGAGCAACCACCGCCGGACGAATTCCTTTGAACACCGCTTCAACTGCAGGATTGTCTTTATAGTCAGCAAAACAAACGGCGATAAGCAAGATAATAACAAACGAGGGAAGGACAGCTCCTAATGTAGCAATAACAGCACCGGATATACCTTTCAGTTTATAGCCTATAAATATAGCGGTATTGGCGGCAAGAATGCCCGGAGCTGATTGCGCAAGAGCGAGCAAATCAAGAAATTCATCTTCGGGAATCCATTTGCGACGATTTACCACCTCTTCCTGAACGAGAGGTATCATAGCATAACCGCCACCAATAGTAAAGGCACCAATCTTGAAAAATGTTAGAAAAATCTGAAAATACAATGAGGTCTGAAATTTATGGATTGATATTTGGTACTTAGTATTCAGTACTTTGTATTTACTCTGTTGTGTCGGTTTCTATTTTAAGTTCTTCTATTAAGCGTTCGACAAGTGTGTCTTTTTGCAGAGAATCTGTCGGGGGAATATCAGGGATTTCAGGGTCGTCAGGTTCTCCTTCCGGCAGTGATAGAAACTTATCGTAATAACGCAACACCTTATGAACGTAAAGCAACGTTTGCATCGGACGGAAACAACCGGCTTTGACTACCGTGTCTGAGGCTATTGTAGAATCCCGCAGACAGTAGAGCCAGTATTCCGTGTTTTCGTACCACACATTCGGATTGGCATCATGTTTTTTTGCGAGACGGCGCGCATCCATTATATGGGCAGGTCCTGCATTATATGAAGCAAGAATGAATTTGGTCCGCTCTTTTCTATTCCCGATAAAACTATACAGATTGATTAGCGACCGAATGTATTTGACACTTGCAGCTATATTTTGTTCCGGGTCGTACGGATTTTCGACCTCTAATTTTGTCGTAACTTTTGGCATCAGCTGCATCAACCCTTGTGCTCCGGAGCGTGACCGCGCTGATGGGTTGAATTTTGATTCTGAGTAACATACTGCGGCAAGCAGTTCCCACTGCCACCCTATCTCCGGCGCATACAATTCAAACAAATCCCTGTATGGAATTTGATTTTTTGTAGCAATCCGATTGTCGGGTTTGGTTCGGGAACGCAACAATTCAGTAAGCTCTTGCGGGGTCATGAGTTTAGGCAGAGTATCAACATCTGTTGTGTCAACAGCCATGGCATGCTGCACATTCTCCCGATTAATATGATTCTGGCGTACCAAGCCATAGGCACATATTATCAATAATATCAGCGCAACCCATTTCAGATATGAAAGAACTTTTCTCATTTAGTCGTAAGATAATCATCTTAAGCCGCTGAATTTACGTGAGTTAAAATCATTCTTAATTTTTAACTGATTCTTTGCGGCTTTCGCGAAGCTGTTGTTTTATAAACTTCATCAGCAGATTGATGGCCACATTGTTATGTCCGCCTTGCGGAATAATGACATCGGCATAGCGTTTAGTCGGTTCGATAAACTGTCGGTGCATCGGTTTGAGGACTCGCTGGTAGCGCTCCATAACAGCCTCAAAAGTTCTGCCACGCTCAACGACATCACGCTGCATGACACGAATCAAACGGTCGTCATCATCGGCATCAACAAATATCTTTACATCAATCTGCTGACGCAATTTGTCGTCACACAATGCCATAATACCTTCTATAATAATCACATCTTTGGGTTCGATATGTATCGTTTCGGGTTGGCGTGTACATGTGATATAGGAATAAGTAGGCTGTTCAATTGATTGACCGGCTTTTAGCAGAGAGATATGCTCTTCAAGCAACGGCCAGTCAAAAGCATCAGGATGATCAAAGTTGATGAGTTTGCGCTCTTCAAGAGGCACATTGCTCGAATCTTTGTAATAAGAATCCTGCGGAATAACAACCACCTCATCTTTTGGCAGTCGTTCAATAATTTTGCGGACAACAGTTGTTTTCCCCGAACCGGTGCCGCCTGCAATACCGATAATCAACATAAGAGATGTTAGATGTTAGATTTCCACTTGCAAAATTATGAATAATTACTGATATATGCAAGAGAAACGGAAAATTAATTTTTATATCAAATATTCCACAAAAATTGTACAATCAGCCACACTGAAAAATTGCATATTTAAAAATAAAATCGTAATTTTGCGGGTCACAATATAGAATCTCAAAACAATGGGTACCAAGTCAAGATATTCCCGATATTTTTTCAGTTGTTTAGTTGTTGCTTTCACATTAATCGGTCATACTGCTGATATATTCGCCCAAGAAGATACCGAGTTTTGGTTTGCAGCCCCGCGTATGTTGTCCGGTCATAACAAGAAGAAAGGAGCTGCTTACAGGGTTAATGTATTCAACCCGAACAGTTCGCCGGCAACAATTACAATCAACCAACCTGCTAATAGTGCCCCGGGGAACATATCCCAAACTATGACTGTTCCTGCCGGCGCAATGAAATATGTCACACTCGCAGATAATAGCCGTGTGTACCCTAATCCCGACTCTGTTTCAGTACCTTTTGACGTTGTTAGTCAGCGGGGACTGCATATAATATCAAATGTGCAGGTTGAATGTTATTTTCAAGTAACTGAGGGCAACGGCGAAGCATTCACACTTAAGGGACAAAACGCATTAGGGACAGAGTTTGTAGTGGCGATGCAAAACAAATTCCCCAACGGTTCATCAGAAAATTCAATGTACAATAATGCATACAGCAGTGTATCAATAGTAGCGACAGAGGACAATACTACCGTTAACATAACCCCGTCCCAGAACATATCTCCCTCATGCAATAAAAATCCGTTGTCGGTAACATTAAACAGCGGCGAGACTTATGCTTTTCACGCTTGCGGTTTTGCAGCAAACGACCATCCGGCAGGCACACTTATTACATCCGACAAGCCTATCGCGGTAACATATAATGACGATTCAGCATTAGCAAATGACAAATCCGGGAGCGACAAAGGTGCAGATGCCGTAGGCGAACAATTAATTCCTACCTCACTAACCGGACGCGAATATGTGGCAGTGTCCAATCAGACTCCGGGTGACTATCTGTTTCTTATCGGATTGGAAGACGGGACTACAATAACAGATAACAACGGTAAAAATTACACTCTTTCAAAAGGTGAGGTCAAACAGGTGTCGCTGTCTGACATACCTGCAATACACCTTGAAGGCAACAATTCTTTTGAAGTATTCCAACTTATAGGTGTTTCAAAAAAAGACAGCAAAACAGGAATTACAAGCCAGGAATTGGGTGGCACAATTCTTCCTCAGGTGTCATGCACAGGCAGCAAAAATGTGTCATACGGACGGGTTAATGACGGAATCATTCTCAACCTTGTGACACGTAATGACAATACCGATAAAATAAACATTAACGGCAATGCGATAAGCAGTTCGGAATTTAAACAATTGGGGACATCGGGTTATTCCTATTATTCCAAAGACTGGAAAAAAGAGTACAGTAATATTACCGTCACATCAACGGGTAATGTATTCCAAATGGGAGTGTTCGACTATAAGTCCGGTGAGACTGCTACATACGGCTATTTCAGTAACTACGAGACATCTGCCGATGTGTATATCAACGGTGAAGCAGCCGACAGATATTTAGTATGCCGCGACAACCCGCTGACCATATCCATCAACTCATCCGACCCTAATGTTGATTTGAGCAAGATTCCGATGAAATGGTACCGACAGGCAGGTAAAAAACTGATGTTACTTGGTGACGCGACAACCAACACTATTACTTTCCCTAAGTTCACGGAAGCAGACCATCAGGTGATTTATATCGTCAAATGGGAAAGCGAATGCGGCACATCGTCGAAACGTATCACAATAGATGTCAAAGACTGCACCCCGCCGGAAGAACACCCGTTCACAATCGGGAAATGCGGTCTGACTGCAACTTTCGCCCTCGGCAACCTGCAATACAAGCCATCAACCAAAGAATGGAGGTTTGCTGATGAGCAATTTACTATATTAGGCAACCAAAACAAAAACATATCCGATACATATGATGACTGGATAGACCAATTCGGCTGGGGAACAGGCGACAATCCCACGTTGAAAAGCAGCAGCAACAGCGATTATCTTTCAGGGACTGACGACATTTTAGGGACTTCACATGACTGGGCTGCCAATACCATAACCAACGGAGGCGACACTAAATGGCGTTCGCTGACATTGGATGAGTGGCTGTATGTGATGAAAAAAAGAGACAATGCAGATAAATTATGGGGACGCGCCACTATAGAATCAGTAAACGGTCTATTACTCTTACCCGATGATTGGATAATTCCCGAAGAACTAACATTCGTTCCTGCTACCAATAACTACGAAAGCAACGTATATTCCTACGAACAATGGGAAAAACTGCAAAAAAAAGGTGCTATTTTTCTTCCCGCCGGCGGCTACAGAAAGCCTAATAGCGAAACAAACCAATCTATACTTCAAACTAATTCTGAAGGTTATTATTGGACAACAACAGGCAATGGGGAAAAAGCCTATGAAGTACGTTTTACTGCAACCGTATTGACAGTTGACAACCTTTACAACCGCTCTTCAGGCAACACAATACGTTTAGCAAAAGACATCAACAATATCCCGTATAGCGAAACAGACGAACTGACCATAGAGACCTGCAACAGCTATCATTGGGCAGAAGCGAACAGAGACTATACAAAATCAACAGAAGACATTTTTGAAACCACAACTTCTGAAGGCTGCAAACGCATCGTAAACTTACACCTTACCATCAATAATGATGAGACTAAGGAACAGACCGTAACGGCATGCGACAGCTATACATGGGCAGAAAACGGCGAGACATACACTAAATCAGGCGACTATACTTACGAAACAACAACAGACAAAGGCTGCAAACTGACAAAAAAACTACACCTGACTGTCAACAATAGCGAAACCGAAGAACTCAATATCGAGACTTGCGACAGTTATCACTGGGCAGAAGCAAACAGAGATTATACAGAATCAATAGATGATGTTTTTGAAACCACAACCGCCGAAGGTTGTCCGCGTAAGGTCACACTACACCTTATCATAAACAAGAGTAAGACGGTGCAATATACAGAAACGGCATGCGACAGTTATACTTGGGCAGAAAACGGCGAGATATATACAGAATCAGGCGACTATACTTACGAAACCACAACAGACAAAGGCTGCAAACTGACAAAACTACTACACCTGACTGTCAATAAGAGCAAGACAGAAGAACAGACCGTAACGGCATGCGACAGTTATACTTGGGCAGAAAACGGCGAGACATACACTAAATCAGGCGACTATACTTACGAAACAACAACAGACAAAGGCTGCAAACTGACAAAAAAACTACACCTGACTGTCAACAATAGCGAAACCGAAGAACTCAATATCGAGACTTGCGACAGTTATCACTGGGCAGAAGCAAACAGAGATTATACAGAATCAATAGATGATGTTTTTGAAACCACAACCGCCGAAGGTTGTCCGCGTAAGGTCACACTACACCTTATCATAAACAAGAGTAAGACGGTGCAATATACAGAAACGGCATGCGACAGTTATACTTGGGCAGAAAACGGCGAGATATATACAGAATCAGGCGACTATACTTACGAAACCACAACAGACAAAGGCTGCAAACTGACAAAACTACTACACCTGACTGTCAATAAGAGCAAGACAGAAGAACAGACCGTAACGGCATGCGACAGTTATACTTGGGCAGAAAACGGCGAGACATACACTACATCGGGCGACTATACTTACGAAACCACAACAGCCGAAGGCTGTCCAAGAAAAGTCACACTTCATCTAACAGTCAACTATAGTGAGAAAGACGAGTTTAGCGAGACAGCATGCGATGAATACTATTGGGAGGAAGCCGGAAAGAAATTTACCGAATCAGGCGATTATGTATTCAATACAACAACAGCTCAAGGGTGTCCGAGAGAGGTAACTCTACACCTGACAATAAACAACTCACATACAGAAACCATTGATGTCATACTCTGTCCGGGATATGGCTACGCAGTAAAAGACATATATGGAGACAAAGCACCTGCCACATTCTCAACAGAAGGTACTCATTCCGCTCATATCTCCACATATCAAGGCTGCGACTCAACGGTGATTGTCAACCTGAAGTACTACTCCAACGAGCCTATCCATGTGTATGACACAATATGCGAGGGTGAGATTTATGAACGCAACGGATTTACATATACCACAACCGGAGTTTATCCTGTCACATTACTAACTCCCAATCAATGCGAATACATTGAGACTCTGCATCTCCAAGTTAATCCTGTGTTTGATAACGTACATTTCTACGACACTATATGCTCCAACGAGACCTACACATGGGAAGGTACGACCTACAACACAACGACCCAAGACACCAAAACGCTACAGACACAATTTGGTTGCGATTCTGTTGTTACCATGCATCTCAAAGTATGGGATAGTTACAACAATATCACCGACCGGCTCGAACTATGCGAGGACGAGCCGTTTAAGTGGGGAAATATAGATATTGCAGCCGTCAAACCGAGCGACTCCAAACAATATTCCTACACATTCAAGTCTGTTCACGGATGTGACAGCACGGTGATAATGACACTTAAGGTACATGAGAAATATCACACTTATTTTGATGCTGCGGTGTGCGACAACGAACCATACTTATGGTTAGGCACTACCTATACATTTGACGGTGACGGACAACGCGATATAACAGACACAAAAAAACTTACTTCCATATATGGCTGCGACAGCTTGGTAACTATGAGACTGCATTTCAACGAAACCAAACAAAGCGAGTTCTCCGCAATGATATGCGACAACGAACAATACACATGGAACGGTAAGTCTTACAATACGGCAGGCGACCACATTCAGACACTGAAGACATCGTTGGGCTGCGACTCTGTGGTCACCTTGCATCTGACTCTTAATCCCACCTACAAAACAAACTGGAACGACACTATACTGACAGGCAACTCAATAACATGGGAAGGGACAACATATTCTTCGCCGGGTGACTATACCAAATACCTGCACTCGCAACAGGGCTGCGACAGCGTTGTGACTTTACACTTGATAGAAAATCTGCTGATTGTCAACGAAGTGAGCTATGAGGATTTTTGTATTGAGCAGAGTTCCGATATGTCATTTACAATCCAAGTTGCAATAGGATATATTGACTACGCACAATTGTCATTCTCCGAAGAAGCTCACCTTCAGAAAATACATGACACCAAAGTCAACATTAACGGGAACAACGATGCAATAACGGTCAAAATCCCTGCTAATGCTGATGCCGGAATATATGGGCTGCGGATAGATTACTACTATCGCAACAATGTCGTCCATACACAGAACGTCACATTCAGGATTCTATATCCCGCATCCGTATTGCTGCAAAAATGGAACGATTTTATCGGTGTTCAGACCTATAACTACAACGGAGGATATAATTTTGTGGCATTCGAATGGTATAAAGACGGTGAACCAATTGCAGGACAGACAAGTTCGTATATCTATATGCCGTTGGAAATCGGAGCCGCCTACACCGCTTTGCTGACCGACGAAAACGGAGTACAACTATTTACCTGTCCACTTATCGCCGTTGATAAAGACGATATAGGACTCTACCCGACCGTAATCCGCAAATCATCAATGATGAGTCTGCACCTAACCCGACCGGCGCAAATGCTCGTATATGATGCAACCGGCAAACTCATAAGCGAAAAACATTACGAAGAAGGAGATTTTTCAGTCCCTGCCCCGCAAGAAAGCGGAATATATGTAACTCACATAATCCCTGACGACAACTCCACCGACCGAAGCTATAAGATTGTCGTAAAATAAACCACTACAATCGCGGACGAGCCGTCTGCGTCCCAAGAATCCGTAGTGGATGATTGCAGATGCCAATTTTGTCTGATATATTACCGGATAGGGGAACTATATCAATAACATGTTGCATATTAAAGGGTTTGTTATAGGCAACAGCAACGATATGATCTAAACCTATAGGCTCATATATTACAATAGGATAGTCTGCAAATCTGACGGTACTATATGCCGGCACTATCAAATGCAGCATATTGAAATCTTCATCAATAGGAAAGAGTATAGTACGATTGCCTTCTGTGTCGATATCCATTAGGTTTACATATAGTGCCGTATTGCTGCGGTTTTCTATTTCGGCAATCAGTGTGGTGCCTACAGAAGCTTGCGTAGTATATTCTTCCGTTTGCAAGTCAACAAGACGCAGTGTAATCGGATAATCGGACTGAAAGTCGTTAAGTGATTGCATGTTTGTACCGCATTTTTGGGTTATATTCATTGCAACAATGCGGTCTTCATTGTCTCCACGGTAAGTTACTCCACCGCGTTGCTGATAATGTTCCACACTCTTGTTGTTATCTTTCGACATGGAGTACAGAATACCGGCAAAGGCTTCTTTGAGCAATGAGATATGGCTTTCTTTTTTTTCTATAACCTCCTTTACAGCTATAGGCTTGCCGGATTGGACACTAAATAGTTTCTTGCTGCTATCGTCAAGAATCACTATACTGGAATAATCTGAAGTGCGGATAATATCGCTTTCTTGCAGTTCAGCTGTTTTATAAAGCGTTTCCCACTCTTTGCCGACTTGGCGTTGAGACGTTCCATTCAGGTCATACACATACAATTTGGCGTATGAACATATTGAAAAACAAATAAATAATAATATGTAAGCAAATCTAATCATCGTCACCAAATTTAAGACAAGGAATCCATTTTTTTATATCTTTTAGTAATTTGTCGATAAGTTCAATTAATGCAAAGCCGACGATAATATATTTCACGCTGAATAGCCAATGGCTACCCCAGAACAGGCAATACGCTACTACTATCGCTAATACAATAAAACCGACTTGCATCAGGTTAAGCAACCACTTGATTGCCACAGCCGACATTTTCTCGTTCTGTTTGCTTCTTCTCTTAATAAAATAACTGAGCATTGTGGAAAGGAAAATAAGTATGGCAGATACCGGAATTTCAATCCATGTAGGGACTTTGCGGAAGAGGTGTTTTTCGGCGGCTGTGGCAAGAATCTGACGATGAATGGATACGCCTGCTTGTCGAGTCTCTCCTTTCAATGTTACGGGAACGACAAATTGGTCGCGATAATCATTCAAATCGCCGATGAGTATGACTTTGTTTTTCAAATATTCGTCGTTCCATTGCTCATGGCTTGATAGTATCATGCCGTGAGGCAGAGTATAATCAATGAGATAATCGTTAGTTGTGTTAGGGAAGTCTATTCCAATGTTGTCGGCTATACACTTTGTAAATGACACTAATGTATCGGAGCCAAATATTTGAAGCGGTGTAAAATGTCGCACTACGCCGTATTCAAAATTAATCACTGCTTCTGTGGCAAACTGTTGGTCAGCAAAAAACGAACTCTCTGCGGTGAATGTAGTGTCATCTTTGGGTATTATATTTTTGGCAATCACAAGATTAGGCAACCGTCTTAAGGAGTTAAGCAGACTGTCGTCTTCTGCTTGTGAGACACTGCTCGCGTTTCCGAAAATCACGTCTAAAGCCACTAATTGTGGTTCAGCATCTGCTATACGGTTAAGCAAACCTGCTATCTCTGCGCGGGAACGGCACTCGTTGATATCTATGATAACAATGTCGCTTCCGGCAGCATTTTGAACATCAGAATGGTCGGATGAGCGATGTATGTTAAAGTACAAGTCGGTCAGTTGATAGTTGTCGAGCGCGTCATTAATCGGATTGAAAAAGCTTAAGTTAAGTGAAAATATCAGTTTCACCAATATCCATAGTACGGCGGTAATTGCAATAGTTATCAATGCTCTTACCGAACCTTTAGCCCATGTATTATTTATTTTACTCATAGGAAATGTTATTTTAAGTCAAACAAGACTATCTCGCCTACTTCGTTTTCTATCTGCGGGGTCTGTTTGGCATTACTCTTGCGTAGTTCATTCTCAATATAGTTGCGCAGAGTGAATGTGGTAATCTGACCATCTGAATTGGCAGCTTTGCCTCCTATTCCCTCTAAAAGTGCATGAGTGAATGCTCCATTTCCTAATTTATCGCTTTCCGCGCTCTCTTCCAATTTGCTGCTTGAATAGAAGCCTATAAGGTTGGGCAGCATCATACGCAGGTCACGCAATCCGCTTTTACTCTGCATAGCACCAGAGTGGCATGCGTCCATAAAAAGAATAACCTTGCATTGTTTGTCAATCAGTCGATTGAGACGTTTCTTGATATATGAGAAGTCAACGCTGTTTGGAGCAGGGTCGGCTGCTACGCCATCAGTGGTCATGAAGTAGGTATCTTCACCATCGCGTACTCCATGCCCGGAGAAAAACAGCATTACCACATCTCCTTGTTGTACTTCGTTGGTCAGTCGCGACAGACTTGTTTCTACATTCTGTTTTGTAGCACTCTTGTTTACAATAACCTGCGATTTGATATCACGATATGTATTGCCTGCTACTTTTCTTATCGCCTGCTCGAATTGTTGTGCATCTTTTGCAGCATATTTCAAGTCTTCAAGGTCGCTTGACGCATAGTCGCCAACACCAACAGCGTAGATATGCAATACGGGTTTAGGTTTCTCTCCGACATACTGAAGAGTGAGTTTCTTGGTTTCTGAAGGAACATTATTTGCTCCCATAGCATAAAATGTGAGGTTACACGGGCGGTCATTGTCGGTAGGAAGGTTGATGGCATATTCTTTGCCGCTCATCGGCTTGGCTCCTTTGCTTTGCCCTGGTGCTTTAGGGTGGAGTTCATTCGCTTCTCCTCCGTTTATCTCTACATATAGAGTAGGTGTACTACCATCGTTAGTCTCTATATTACATCTGATGGTTATTTCGGCAGAACTATATCGGCTATTGGTAGTAGGGTCAAGGATATGAACTTTAGGTTTGTCCGCCGCTACCACTGTTCTGTTGTCGGTTGACGATATAGTGAATGCTTGCAGTCCTAAAGCATCGGCATCAATGGAATAAGTGGTATAGTTAAGGGCTGCAGAGTTGTTGTAAGAGTAGGTGTTTTGGGTCTGCGGGTTGAAGAAATCAACGCTTCGCAGGGCAATCTTGTCGTTTTCGATAAAATATTTAGCATTACGCTTTTCGAGCGATGCAAAGTTGTTTTTGAATGAAGGAGCATCTTCAATCGGTACTCTAACCAGCATAGTGCCGAATTTCGGACATTCGAGACGATATACTTCATTATCAGCATCATAATTGCCGCTTATTTTCAATTGTTGAAGCGGATTGAGGGCGGCATGTTCGCTGATAAACTGATGTTCTGCAGCAGTTGTCAGACTGTCTATTTTGACTTGACGGTTTGATCCGGTAACGCGTTTGCGGTAGGCATCAGTTTTCTCATACTCGCCTTTTTCCTGCCATGCTGCAATCTTGGGCTGCACATAGCTCTGGGCATAGGCTGTGAACGATGCTAATTCAGCCTCTTTTTTCTCGCGAGCTTTACGCTCTGCTTCTGCCCTTTGTTGCGCCTCTGCTTCCTGACGCTTTATCTCTTCTTCGCGTTTCTGCTGTTCAGCTCTCTGTTGTTGTATCTGACGAATGTCTTGATGACTAAGGTTATAATCCTTTCCATTCCATTCACGAACTAAAACCCATGTGGCATAAGGTACAATAGTTTGATATTTTATGGGGAATAATTGTTGTAAAAATATATCATACAATCCCCAGTCACTTCCTTTGCGTACTGCTAAAAGGGGAGTAAAATTAGAGTAATCAAAGTTGCAGTATTTGATTTCATCATAATCAGGGTTAATATAGAAATGAGAATAGTCTTTACTGCGAATTATTCCAAATTTACTGTTTTCTGTTTCAACGCAAAAATAATACACCCCATCCCAGGGACCCATATACCATATAGTCTTAAACATAGGTTGTACGACCCAGCGTTGAGAGCGATTATTATAAATACCATACAAACGGCTATCATAATCCATTTTTGGCACCACCTCTTGCGCCAAGGCGCTAATTGCGCAGCATAATGTTGCTAAAATTATAAGCAGTTGTTTTCTCATATTATAATCTATTATATATTACTTCTATACAATTTACATTTTAACCTTCAATCTTGTTACTACCCTCGTCCGTTGAATCCGTCAACGGTATAGTCAAGGAACAGGTTCAGCGGCATAGCTGCTGTGGCGACACGTACCACATTATCGATGAAATCGTTTTTGCATGCTTCTTCGTGTGTAAAATAATGAGTGATTGTAAATGATTTTCGTTTGAGCCAATCGGGGTGTGCAAAATCTTTGGGGAAGCCGGTAGGCATAACTTTGAGCGTGTCAAAATCATCAAACCTACCACCGAAAAACTCTACAAAGTCGGGATTGGTCATTATTTCGTCCAACTCTGTTTCGTTGTCGTAGCAACTTTGGCGCAACATTTTAGTCAGTTGTCCGTCAGGGCACCATACTCCGCCACAGAGCATGAGATTACTCGGTTGGAGATGGAGATAATAGCAGCCATTGATACTTTTTCTGCCTCCATACGGGGCAAGTATTGTTCCGAAGTGATTCTTATACGGACTCTTGTCAGGCGAGAAACGTATGTCGCGATAGAAGCGATAGACGCAATCCTTGAGTGTAAGAGGATTCAGACGCGAATCGACATCTTTCATTCGGTCAAGAAACTGTTGGGAGAAATCGTCAAAATCGGCTTTACACTCTAAAAACCATGCCTTATTGTCAGCCATCCACTGACGGTTATTGTTTTGAGCTATTGTTTCGAGAAATTCAAGGATATTTTTTGTATTCATAAAGTTGCTAAATATGCTGTTGTGGTCAACGTTTTAATATAAAAATATATCATCATGCCGCAGCAGATAAGTTTCAGAACTGTGCCTGACAATATGCCGAGAAAAGATCCGAACCCTGCTTTAAGGGGATTGGTATCTTTGCGGTTTGCAATCAGTTCACCTACTACCGCACCGACAAATGGGCCTAAGATAATGCCCCAAGGACCGAGAAACAGGCCTACAACCACACCTATTGTTGCACCCCAAGAACCGGCTTTGGAACCTCCGAATTTTTTTGTACCCCATGCAGGTATGGCAAAATCAAGTATGGAAATGACAATCACCACTGCCAACCATATTACCAGAAATTGCCATGAATACTGATACTTATCCGTTACATGCATCAACAATAAGCCCGCGTATGCCAAGGGTACACCGGGCAGAGCGGGCAACACACAGCCGATTGTGCCTGCTACGAGGCACAATCCGGCTAATATGTATAACGCGACATCCATTAGAAATCAAAATCGGGGATTTCAGGAGCATTCTCTGCGCCTTCTTCTGATTTGAAGTAAGGTTTGGCATTGAACTTAAAGAAGCTTGCAACTATGTTGTTAGGGAATTTACGAATCAGAGTGTTGTATTTCTGAGCCTGCTCATTAAAGTTGATGCGTGCTACTGCAATACGGTTTTCTGTACCTGTCCATTCATCGATAAGTTTTTGAAAACTCTGATTGGCTTTGAGATCCGGATAAGCTTCTACGCTAACTAACAAACGGCTGAATGCTGAAGCAATATCGCTTTGCGCACTTTGGAAGTTGGCTAATTGTTCTTCGGTCATATTTGCGGGGTCAACGGTAACAGCGGTGGCTTTTGAGCGAGCTTCGAACACAGCCTGCAGAGTGGCAATTTCACGATTGGCATCGCCCTTAACTACCTTTGCAATACCCGGTATGAGGTCGTTACGGCGTTGATACTGGGCTTGTACTTGCCCCCAAGCAGTTTCTACATTTTCTTGCTCTACAACCATAGCGTTGTAACCGTTCATCATCCATATTCCGAGCAGTGCTATCACTGCGACAACAATAATTGTTGTTAAAGTACTTTTTTTCATTTTTGCAAAAGTTTTATAGTTAATAAAAAAGTTATATTATCGAATTGCTTAAAATTTTCTTCCTGCTCCTCCGCCATACGACCTTCCGCCTCCCCAGCTGCCGCCTGACGAGCTGCTGCTACTACTGCTTCCGTATGAACGGCTTGAGGAGGAAGATCGTGCTGCGTGAACTAATTTGGGTAAAGTGTATTGTTCTGTAGATGTGTTATTACAGCATAAACAATTGAATGTGCGCTCTGCTAATCCGGCTGAAGTATAGGTAGCAAATGTGATGGCACGTGTTTTAATACGTTTTTTTGCCTTGGCTCCGCATTTTTCACATTGTCTGAATTCGGCGGTCTTTTTACCCGGTGAGGATACAATTTCATTATGACCGCAGCTCTGACAATGCCATATATTATATTTTATCGATTCAATTTCCTGTTCAACAGCCTGAGTGTGTGACAAGTAGTCCGGTAGTTTTTGGGCATCTACCTCGTCCATCAACTTTCCGCATTCAGGGCATGTGACCGGTGCATGAGCAATAGACTTGCGTTTATTTAAAAAAAACAGATAGAAAAACAGCATCGGGATAGGGAATATCCAAGCCAAACACCCTGAAGCGGTTTGTTTGTCTGCTAATCCCTCAATAGTTTTATATTTGTCTTTTAGGGTTACTGAAGAAATGTCTTGCGGTACTTTCTTATAGATGTAGAAAGATACAAATAAAAGTAGTACGATACAAGATATCCAATATAAAATGTTTAACCCGCTATCTTCATTAGTCTTGGCTTTATATCCTAACAAAAGTTCTGCTTGTGCTTCCTGTGTCATCAGTTTGTCGTATATGTCCTTACAAATGTTTAAGGTTCCTTTGCTATATTCGCCGTTAGAGAAATAGTCTATCTCATAGTCAATAATCTCTCCGCATTTAGAGTCGGGAAGCAGACCTTCCATTCCTGCACCTGTGTGAATACGAATATCACGCGTTTTTTCACAGAAAAAGAATAACACACCGGTGTTTTGTTTTGAACCGCCTATTCCCCACAGATTGAAAAGTTCCTGACAGAAATCGAAGGCGTCATAATGAACATCGTCAATATCGGGAAGCATCACAACTGCCAATTCGACCTCTACATACTCTTTCAACAAGTCACAAATTTGATTTACTCCGTCAGCATGCTCCGGTTTGAGATAGCCGGCAGGATCGCTTATCCAACCGTTTTGAGTGGCATTTTTGGGATTGGGGACGGTGGCGGGAGTGAATTTTCCCTGTGCGTCAACAGCAATACACATTATTAATAATGTGATGCAAAAAAAGAATTTTAAGATTAATTGTTTCATTATTATTTTGTAGTTTGTAGTTCGTAGTATGTAGTTGAAAATTTGCAGTTGGTATATTGTTTGCTATTATTTCCTTCCGAAATCAGCCGGAATCTCTCCCCAGTTGTCGGTATCCCATTTAATTATAGTATTGGTGTATGAATGTGTGCGCAGCCATTGTTCTGCTCTGCGAACCAATTCAAAAACCGCTTCGTTGGCAGGAGTAACCGGCAATTTGGTCTTGCATTGCCGCTGTCTGACCCAACTCTGTGCTGTTCTGCTGTCGGAATAGATGGGGTAGTTATAGCCGTTTTTCTGCATATAAGCTAATCCGTGAACCAAGGCTAAAAATTCTCCTATATTGTTTGTAGCGTTCTGAAAAGGTCCTTTATGAAAGATTACTTCGCCGCTTTTTGTATCAACTCCTCTATATTCCATTATACCGGGGTTACCGCTACAAGCGGCATCGACTGACAATGACGGATATACTACATGCTCTGACAGAGGTTTTTGCCCAACGACCGCTTTTGCATGACCGGAAATAAAAGCCTGTTCCGCCTCCTCTTTAGTCGGATAACTTTTGTATCTTGCGCCTTCGAAGCCCTCCACTTGTGCCTTGCATGAGTCCCAATCACCGTATATACCCGGCTCTCTGCCTACCCAAACCACATAGAATTTTTGCTTTTGTTTTGCCATATTAGAAAAATGTTGTAATTTTGCAAACCGTTTTGATGCTTAACCACATCGGGAGTGGTAAATAGCAAAATGTTAAAATAATTTGGTCCTGTAGTTCAATGGATAGAATCGCGGTTTCCTAAACCGTTGATCCGGGTTCGATTCCCGGCGGGACTACTTGCAGTCGGCGGTTTATCATTTCGGGTGCAAATTTATAATTTTTTTTTGATATAGCAACGATTTTTGTCAATTATTATTGACTTGAGTTGAAAAAAATGGGGATTAGAGCATAAAGAATCCTCGTTTTTTATGTTTGTAGAAATATTTTTTTTGAAAAAAAAACGTAATAATTTGTTTATAAGAAAAAAAAATATTAACTTTGCAGGCTGATTTTTGTAAAGTGTAAATAAGGCACAAACGAGACTTATAAGATATTGATTATAAGCCAATAGCGGTGATGATTAACAGGTGTGGAAGCGGGTGGATTTGTTGGTAGATGCGCAATAATCGGCGTATTTTGTGTTTTTGAAAAATAATTAAATATCATAAAACAATGTCTAAAATTTGTCAGATTACGGGCAAACGTGCCCAACATGGCAACAATGTATCACACTCTAAACGTCGTACAAAGAGGACGTTTGATGTGAACTTGTTCCACAAGCGCTTCTACTGGGTAGAAGAGGATGTCTGGATCAGTCTGAATATCTCGGCTGCCGGATTGCGTACTATTAACAAAATTGGTCTTGATGCAGCTATTCGCCAAGCGATTGAAAAAGGTTATCTTGAGACCATAAAAATCGTGGAGGATTAAGTTATGGCAAAGAAGTCAAAAGAAGCCCGCGTACAAGTCATACTTGAATGTACGGAACACAAGGCGAGCGGAATGCCCGGTACATCACGTTACATCACTACCAAAAACCGCAAGAACACTCCTGAACGTTTGGAATTAAAGAAGTACAATCCCATTCTCAAACGTTACACTATTCACAAAGAAATTAAATAAGCAGAACTATGGCAAAGAAAGCGGTTGCAACATTGCAAACGGGTAACGCAGGACGTACCCACTCAAAAGTTATCAAAATGGTTAAAAGCCCTAAAACAGGAGCTTACATTTTCGAGGAAGAAATCGTATTGAACGATGACGTAAAAGCATTCTTCGCAAAATAATGCTTGTTTAAACAACAAAAAAGAGATGTCACCCAAAACGGCATCTCTTTTTTTGTTAGAATAAGAAATTTTTTTTTATTTATTTTGTTACTTCAATAAAATATAGTATCTTTGCAGCGGAAAAACGGGTACATGATTGACAAAAATCCATAGTCGGTCAGGTTTTTGTTTTTTCACTAACATTTTAATCTTTCAATTTTATGGCTTACGTTATTTCAGACGAGTGTATCAGCTGCGGTACATGCGAAAGCGAGTGCCCAATGGGTGCTATTTCAGAGGGTGCAGAACACTATGAAATCAATGCTGATGAGTGTACAGAATGCGGTACATGTGCCAGTGTATGTCCGTCAGAGGCTATTCATCTGCCTTAATCCGTCGGCTGCATATACTGAATGTCGTGCTCTTTATCTGACAATTGACGGATAAAGAGCTTTTTTTTTACGAAAAAAAAATATGATTTTATAGCTGATATATCGAAAAAAAATAGTAACTTTGCAAGTTATTTGCGTAAAGTAAAAAAATCGATGAAACCGCATAAAATTAGCATTTTTATCTTTGCAATAATAGGTGTGCTTGCCTGCATATCAGCAGTGTATCCTGAGGATGGAATAAAAGTGGGTAATGTCAATGTTACCTTCCCGACATTGAAGAGTATGTTATCATCGTCCGGCAGCAAGTCAGGAGCTGACAAGAATGAGCGTACTCAACTGAAAACCGACTCTGTATTGTTGGCTTTAGACTCTATCCATCAGGCTGTTGCGCAACCTTATCTGACTTTTTTCGAACAAGCTCCCAACAGAATTTATTTCCCAAACAATGATATTTCTTATTTTGATGACTTGTACGCTGCTCTTGATAATGCGAAAAGTAAGCCTATGCGCATAGTCCATTACGGAGACTCGCAGATTGAGGAGGATCGCATTACCAAGGAGTTGCGGCTTGCATTACAGACTCGTTTTGGGGGATCGGGGGTCGGGATACTACCTTTCGTTCAAAACATTACATCCCAGACTACGCGTCAGTCTTCAACAGTTACTTTAAACCGTAAGATGGCATACGGTCCAAGTTCATTTCGTTCAACAGATAAGATTTATGGTCCGTTGCTGCGGATGAATATCTTGACTTCACCTACTACTACAACTATCAGTGCTAAACGCTCGGCTCCGACCGATAACCCTGCCTACCGTTTTACAAAGGTGACTGTTCTTACGCGCCCCATTAACAACAGTATTAGTCTGAAACTTTCCAACGGCAATAAACGCGATGTTGCTGTGAGCAGCAAACAGATTAATTTTTCATCGTTTGTATATGCTGACACAGCTACACAGGTGTCAGTTACAGCATCGGGCTACGGCTATATATACGGTATCATGCTTGATGACACGGTGGGTGTTTCCGTTGACAATATCCCGATGCGAGGTTGCTCCGGCACGGTATTCACGCAAACCGATCCGACAACTATGAGCAACTATTATGCTCTGACAAATACCAAACTCATAATCATGCAGTTTACCGGTAACAGCGTGCCTTATCTTTCCGGTCAGAAATCGGTCAACGCATATATTGATAAGATACGTAATCAGCTGCGTTTTATGAAGCGTCAGGCTCCTGATGCGGCGATTATGTTCATAGGTCCTTCAGATATGCTCCAAAGCAAGGACGGAGTGAAACGCTCCTACCCTATGCTTCCGTATATCGACCGTCAGATGCAGATAGCTGTCAACGAGGAAGGTGTGGCATACTGGAGTATTTTCCAGATGATGGGTGGTAGCGGTTCAATGCAGAAATGGACATTATCCTCACCGGCTTTAGCGGGTAAGGACGGCATTCACTTCACACGTCTCGGAGCCAAATATACCGGCGAACAACTGACAGAGGCTATTATGCAGGGGTACAGATACTATACACTCAGAAAAGAATACGAGGAAATAATAAAAGAGAAACAAAACGAGGGGCGATGCGATTAGCTGTTTGCGACCGGTTTTTTCGGTTGTTGACACGGACTTTATTATGGCACAAACATACAAATCCGTTGTATTCGCAACCAATAAGTCCTATACGTGAAGAATAATCTAAATTCCGAAATGCAGGATTTTCTCCGACATATTTTCGCTTTCGATCCGGAAACGCCTTTACTTTTTACCCAATTCTATTTTTGGGCATTTTTTGCTGTTGTCTATGCTCTGTTCAGTCTTATATATATTTGGAGCGAAAAGAGCAAAACGAAGGTGTTTCGCCTTACTCGCTCGGGACAAAAGGTTATCAGTCAAACAGACTTTATGCGTTTGCTTCGCAACGGCTACCTTTTGTTTGTCAGCTTGTTTTTCTACTACAAGACATCCGGACTTGCCATTCTGATTCTGCTGTTCATCACTTTGAGTGATTTTTTTATTGCCCGCCAAATCGACCGCAACACTATAGATTGGAAACGCAAGATATGGCTGATAACAAGTGTAACTATCGACCTCGGACTTTTGGCTTATTTTAAATATGCCTATTTCTTCACCAATATGGTCAATGACCTGTTTGGCAGCAATTTTCGTGTGTTCGATATTTTTTCATGGATAGGCAATGGTCTTACCGGTTCAAACCGTTTTGATGTTGACAATATAGTTCTGCCGGTCGGGATATCGTTTTATATCTTCCAAGTCATCAGTTATACGGCTGATGTATATAACCGGCGTATCAAACCGGTTACCAACATATTGGACTTCGGTTTTTACGTATCTTTTTTTCCGCAGTTGGTTGCCGGTCCTATAGTTCGTGCTTCGGAGTTCATTCCGCAACTCTACAAAAAATTTCACCTTTCCCGCCGTCAGTTCGGAATTGCTGTGTTTTGGATTATTAACGGTCTGATTAAAAAGATTGTGCTTTCCGATTATATAGCAACGAATTTTATTGACCGCGTATTTGATAATCCGCTGTTATTCTCAGGTTTTGAAAACACTATGGCTCTGTTTGCATATTCGATGCAGGTATATGCGGATTTTTCGGGATATACAGATATTGCGATAGGTATTGCCATGCTGATGGGTTTCTATTTGCCAAAGAACTTCGATTCTCCGTACAAAGCTAAAAATCCGCAGGAGTTCTGGCGTAGGTGGCACATGTCATTGTCGCGCTGGCTCAAAACATACCTGTACATTCCGCTCGGCGGCAACCGAAATGCCACATTCGGGACATATTTCTGGATTGTCGTGATTGCTACCATAGCACTAATTCTTTCGGGCAGTTGGTGGGCTTTCGGCACTACTCTGACAATTGGTACTGCGGTTGCATTAGTAGGGATATTTGTTCCTGAACGGCGCAAAAAGATTTATGCCAATCTCAATTCCTTTATCACAATGCTTCTCGGCGGACTATGGCACGGAGCAAGCTGGAACTTTATGATTTGGGGCGGACTGAATGGTATAGGAATGATTGTCAACAAACTATGGCGCGATATGACGTGGAATATCCGCGCATTGTTGATGTGTGTAATCACAATTGTTGTTTTTGTACTGCATTACGTCTATCCGAGTCCGTTGCTGAACCTTGCAATGTGGTGGTTGGGTGTACTGACGGTTGCGACATTAATCAGGTATATATATAACCAGTCACGCATACTTACACACAAAAACGCACCTGACAACAAATATATAGTTAGTGCCGGAAATGTGTGGGCTATAATCCAGACCTTTGTCTTTATCAGTTTCACCCGCCTGTTTTTCCGTTCAAGCAGCAATCTTGATCCGGCTACAGCCAACCAAGAGGCTTGGGAAACAGCCACTAATATGGTCAATCAAATTGGATCGGCTTGGAACACAAATATAATACCTGATATTTGTCTTGAGTATTGGAAAGTGTTCGCCTTAGTGATTGTAGGTCTTGTTATCCATTGGCTTCCTGCGAACTTCAAACGCCGCTACAGATTGTGGTTTGCGAGTTTGCCATTGTATGCAATAGGTGCTATTATCGTTGTTGTAGTCTTTGTTCTTTACCAGTTTATTACCGCAGACTTGCAACCTTTTATTTACTTCCAATTCTGATGTCTAAAATTATCGGCATAACAGGCGGGATAGGCAGCGGCAAGACTACAGTCTGCAATATCTTTCGCGAACAGGGTTATCCTGTTTATGACTGCGACAGCGAGGCAAAACGGCTGATGCGGGACGATTCCGGTATCAGGCGACAGGTTCTTGACTTATTCGGCACTCTCGACAGTTCAGAGTTGGCACACATAGTATTCAACAACGGCGATTTATTGCTACAGCTGAACAGCATTATCCACCCTGCCGTAGCTCGCGACTTACAACAATGGGCAGAGCAGCAGGAAAAAAGTATCGTATTTGCTGAATCCGCAATATTATTTGAGAGCGGTCTGAATAAGTTATGCCGGAAAACTATCGTTGTTACGGCACCGTATGAAGTACGTATTGAACGGGTTATGAAACGTAACGGCTGGAGCCGCGAACAGGTGATTAACCGGATGCGCAACCAGATGACCGACGAAGAACTCACACAACTTGCAGACGTTGTAATCAAAAATTAATAATTGCATTTATGAATTATGAGTTGAAAGTCTAGAAAGACTAGAAAATCTAGAAAGTCTAGAAAGTCTAGAAAATCTAGAAAGTCTAGAGAGTCTAGAAAGTCTAGAAAATCTAGAATATCTAGAGAGTCTAGAGAGTCTAGAAAGTCTAGAAAATCTAGAAAATCTAGAAAATCTAGAAAGTCTAGAAAATCTAGAAAATCTAGAAAATCTAGAAAATCTAGAAAATCTAGATAGTCTAGAAAATCTAGAAAATCTAGAAAATCTAGAAAGTCTAGAGAGTCTAGAAAGTCTAGAAAATCTAGAAAATCTAGAAAGTCTAGAAAATCTAGAGTATATAATTATGAACAAGCGTTATAAAGATTTGAAAGTCAAGGATGGTGTTTTCGTTCCGGAAGTAGGTGATAAATTTCCGGAAGACCATCCCTACGTCCACATGCTGCCGATTATCAAGGTCAAACACATCGACTTCGATGAGCATTATCCTTATTTGGACGATTCATTATGGTATAAGTTTCATCATTTTGTATGTCTTAGTACTGTTCACACATTGCTACAATTCGGAATGCGTTTCCGTTGGGGATTGCGCATTAGAGGACGTGAGATATTAAAGAAATACCAAAAAGAATTGGCAGGCGGCGCATTGACCATTGCCAACCATTGTTATCGTTTGGATGCTGTTTCCGTCCTTGTTGCCACGCGCCGGTGGAACACACGCATACCTGTGTTTGCTGATAATATGGAGACTAAAGAACATTGGACAATATGGAGCGTCGGCGGCATACCTATCCCTAACGGTATGGCAGCTGTAAAAAAATTCAATGCAGCATTCGATGAAGTCCATCGCCGAGGTTGGTGGATTCATATTTTCCCCGAAGAATGTCGTTGGGATTTCTATAAACCGATACGCCCCTTCCGCAAAGGTGCATTCACTATGGCATACAAATACGATATGCCCATTGTGCCGTGCTGCATCACTTTTCGCGAACGCAAGGGAATACTGAAATGGTTTGGCAAAAAAGGCGATCCATGCATTACCATAACTATCGGCGAACCTATATTCCCAAACAAGGCGAACAGCCGCAAGGACGAGATTGACCGCTTGCGTGCCGAGTCGCGTCAACGCCTGATTGACATGGCAGGCATTGAAAACAACACATGGCCTATAGCCATGGACGATGAACCCACCGACCCGAAAGATTAAATACTATCTATCCTCTTTTAGATTTAAAAAGCGTTTCGGGCATAACCGAAACGCTTTTTAAAATGCTTACATAAATTCTGTCAGATAATTTACCCCTATAATCCACTCAATAAATCATTATTGAGCCGAGGTAGCACCTTTTACATTGCATCAAAATCTATCCGATTAGCATCCGCTAATGACAATAGCATCGGATTTATTTCACAATAATTTTTTTCGATTCGATAATCTTTTGATTTTGCAGTACACTGATAATATTCATTCCGCTATTCATTTTGTTAGCAGGAATAGTTATATTTTTTTGTCCTGCTGGGATATTTTTTCTTTCTATTGTGCGTCCCTGTAAGTCAGACACGCGTACTTCATGATTGCGGCTCTCGTCAGAAAGGCTTACATTAACCTCTTCATTTTTACTCAAAACAGTAGGTGTTACATTCACTTGAATCGGTTGACCAACTTGCTGAACATTTGTGCCGCTGCTTGATACATTAAGTTTATATATGACAATAGCATGATCTCCACTGCTATAATCACCATATACATAATTCATATATCCCTCGAATAATAAATAATAGTTATCGCCTAAATGAATAACTCGTGTGTTGTAGTAATCTTGAACTGTCACAAAGTCATCAGGGAAATTAATGGTACTCAACACATTTCCATTTTCAGATACTATATTAAAACCTGAAAATAAATATGTGGTATAGGTCTGTTTTGTTTCGCCAACTCCAAAGTAGTATTCACCACCATAATAACTTTTATTTGTAGTTTCATATTGAAATTCCTTTGGAACCATAGTAATATATTCATAGCCGGCATCTTCATTAAATAATTTTTGAGATACAACAAAACCTGCTTCTACATCTGAAAGCCCATTATTTATATCATAATAATATAATATCCCTAATGAATGAAAGGTACTAATCGTGTCTGTTCTCAAATATGTCGTTTTATCGCTGAGTATTAATGTCATGCCTTCATCACTAAAATAATGGTATCGTTGATCCGAGTAATCATAATAAGAATTTTGATAATATGCTTCAGTTAGCTGGTTATTAATAACTTTATATCCGGAAAGAGGATATTTTGCCCCATATCTTTCATAGAGATAACAATCACGTTCTTGTGCAAACCATTGATCACCATTGGATGTTTCGATATAATAATATGAATAAGGCGAACCTGCATTTCTTGTTAAGTAATCTGCAATGTATTCTGTTGATAAATTTTCTATGTTAGTGAACTGTTGTGTCATATTGACAATATTTGTCAAATAGTATAACAAAGAATATTTGTCCAGCATATATGGTTCTACGTCAACATCACAGTGATATATTGCATAAGAAGATGAATAATCACTACTTTCAGCTACATAACCGGACAGAGGAATTGTGTCTCCATCGGATATGGTATATTCTGTGGCAATGAAATACGGGAAAACACCTCCGTAAGAATAACTCATGAAAATAGTATAAAATTTTTCTTCACCATAATTAGCCTTGATGAAATCAATAAATTCTTCTGGTGTTGAACCACGAAAATAGTTGTAAAATATATAAGGTTCATCATAACGCACCAAGAATTTATCATCAAAAGTGATATCTATTATTTCGGTTTGATCAACTCTTCGAGTTGAATATAAAATTTCATCGCTGACATTGATACTTTTTGAGAGATTAAATTCATTGGTATAGACATCAAGCTGATTGTCTTTCGTTTGCATGTGTGGCAGATTTGTGCCATTATCAGAAAAGGAATAAGGTGTAAATAAGAAACGCCAAAAATCTGCTTTTACGGTGTTTACTTCCTCAATTTGTGCATAAGCACACAATGAAATCATGGATAGACACATGATTGGTAAAAAAATTTTTTTCATTTTTGTAAAATATTAATGTTATACCTACTCCCTTTACTCAGCGTTTCGGTTTCCTCTGTTGTATAATTTGGGACAAAAATCAGCGTGAACTTCCGTTCGCATTATTTGATTTTCTGAGGTCCTGAACTTACCTTAACTATTCAAATTTACGCACCAAAAACTCACGCTAAAAGTGAGCGTATATAATAACCGATGCTTGAATAGTTAATTGATTTTTCTTGAAATTGTTCAGGTTTCAGAAAATCAAGTTTAGTTTTATTACGCTATAAATATTTTATGTCTTTTGTATGTTTATTTTATCATAGACTAATAATATACTTCATTTGCAAAATTACTAAAAATTTAAATATACAATAAACAGATTCGACAGGTAAGAGGTTAGTCTATGTCGAGAGAGGAGAATAGTTTAGATTTGCTGACTTTTTGTAATTTGCCGTATTTTTCCTGCAATGCTTTTTGGTCAATCTTCTTGGCATCTCCCATAATAACAATAGTTATCGGTTTGCCTTTGACTGTTGATTCGTAGAATCTGACTATCTCGTCAAAGGTGAGTGCATCAATCTGTTTGAGTTGTTCTTTTGCAGGGTCTTCAGTATATCCGAGACGTTGCCATTCTGCAAATACGCGCGCTTTGTTGCGGAATGATGGTTGATTAGTAAGAGTTACCTGACGCAGATAGGCTTTGATATTGTCTATTCTTTCGGGATGTTGCGGCATGTCGGTAAGTAGATCCATATAAGTGTTGACAGCATCAACCACTTTGTCGGGTTGGCAGCCGACATATCCGATGAGGCATGATTTATTGCCGGGATTGGCAGGCGTGTCAAGATAGCCGTAGGCAGTGTAAGCGAGCGAGCGTTTTTCGCGGATTTCGTGCATTACAAGTCCGGAGAATCCGCCTGAGAAATATTGTTCAAAAGCTTCGTAGGCTACTTCGTCTTTCAGGTTGAACGGTTTTCCATCGACATAAAAATACACTTGTGCCTGTTGCGACTGGCTATTAGAGAGAAAATATATCTGTGTTTTATCGTAAGTTACTTTTGGTTTGTCGATAGGAGATTCTGATGCGACCATATTTTCTTTGAGCGGCAGGTTGGCTATAAGTGCTTGTTGCACATCATCAACAGCGCGTTTGCCGACATAGAATATCTGCAGGTCATAAGATGTTGCATTGATAAAGTCTGTTGTGAGTTGCCCTCGGTTCATATATATGGCATCCTTGAGGCTCAAACGGTCGATATATCCTGATTTATCTTTGTAGAGGGTGTAGCTGATTAAGGCACTTTGCAGTGTGCTTTCTTGTTTTTGTTCGCGCATACGTGACGAATAGACGTTACCTTTAATCTGATCTAACTGTTTGTCATCAAGTTTAGGCATGAGTATTTGCCGTTGTACGAGTCTCAAGATATCTTCGAGTTTGTTTTCACGTCCGCTGATATTAACAGTCATATAATCGTTGCTTACGCCGTAACTGAGTTGCCCTCCCGCTTCGGCAAGTTGGCGGCGGAAGGTTTGTGCATCGGTTGAGGGCATTATGCCCGCCATTTCCATCAGAGTTACCGCATATCCGAGGCGCGGCATTTTTTCCGTTCCTACGCCGTAGCGCAGGGTAAGTGAGAATATATCATTTTTCGGATTTTCGGTGTAATACAAGCGGATATGTTCATCGATTTTTATTTGCTTTACTTCGCTCATATCGCTGAAGCGTTCTTTAACCGAACCCATAGGAATCTGTTCGAAAGCTTTGGCATATTCTGTTTTTGCACCTGTTGGCGGATCAAGAGGTTTGATTTTGGGTTTGTCGAGTTTGTTTTTCTTCGGGTCACCTTCTTCGAAATCAAAGGTCATGTAGTTGGCATCAAAAAACTTGTGTGCTACACGCATAATATCCTCTTTTGTCATGGCAAGGACGCGATTTTTCATCTCGAAGAAATAACTCGGGTCGAGACCATAGAGGAAGAGTTGGTGAGCTATGGTTGACTTATAGTACTGCGATTCGAACATTTGGTCGAACGACAGTGCATACTCGTTTTTAACCGACTCGATGAGCCAGTCATCGATCTGGCCGTTTTTGAGTTTGTCAATTTCTTTGAAAACAATTTTGGCTGTATTCTTACTGTCCTCGTAACTATATTGGTTCATGTCGAAATACGGGATAGCATAAACCATTATACGACCCATATCGCGGCGTGCATCAGAATAGGCTACTGCTGCACTTATTGTTCCGTCGAGCATGAGTTTGTCGAACAGACCTGTACTCTGTTCGTTGTTAAGCAAACTTATTACCACATCAAGGTATAGTTCATCCGGATCACCAACCTTGACACCTTTGTAGCCCCAAACGAGTTCCGGATAGTAGCCCACTTTTTCGTTAAACACAGGATTCTTTGAGAAATCTGTTTCAGTCCATTTGACACGTTCGGGCAGTGGTTTGGCTTCAAAACGACCAAAGGTCTTTTCAATCATTGGTTTTACTTCCTCGGCATTAAAATTACCGACAAGAATCAGAGCCATATTATTAGGCACATACCATGTATTGTAGAAGTCAATAATCTTGCTCAGACGTGGATTTTTAAGGTGTTCAGGTGTTCCTATAACATCGCGCTCATAGGGGTGTCCTTTATAAAGACGCTCGAAGATAAAGTTTTGTTGAAAAGAGGCAGCATTGTCCTGACTCATATTATACTCCTCAAACACGTTCTCCAATTCCGCCTGAAAGGCACGGAATACGGGATTAACCAAGCGGTCGGCATATATATTGAGCCAACGTTCCATCTGGAAAGGCGGGAAATAGTTGAAATAGTTGGTGCGGTCGTATGAGGTTGTAGCATTGAGTCCTTCGCCTCCAATAAATTCGATGAGATTAGAGAAGTCATCGGTGGCACCAAATTTGGCAGCCTCACGCGATTTGCGGTTGATTTGTTGGGTCAGTGTGTCGCGCTTTACAGGGTCTTTTTCCTCTGCGAACTCATCATAAAGGCGGATTATATCTTCGTAAACAGGTTTTTCTTTTTCCCAATCGAGAGCACCTATTGTTTGAGTGCCTTTGAAAAGCATGTGTTCAAGGTAGTGAGCCAAACCGGTGTATTCTTTAGGTTCATCAATAGAACCTGCACGTACCAGCACTTCACCATAGACATTAGGCGCATCCTGGTCTTCCCAGAGATAGACGGTCAGACCGTTGTCGAGTTGGTAGATGTTCAAACCTTCGCTCTCTTTTTGAGCGATACACATTGTGCAAAAAATCGTCAGCACAAGGGTTGTAAGTAGTGTTTTGAGTTTCATATATTTATATAGTTTTATAGTTCCAATATAACTTTGCCGCATTGCCCGCTAACCATGACATCGAAGCCTTTTTGGAAATCATCGAAAGCAAAATGGTGAGTGATAACCGGTGTGAGGTCGAGACCTGACAACAGCATTTGCTTCATCATATACCATGTTTCCCACATATTTCTGCCGTATATACCTTTTATGGTCAAGGCGTTAAATATTATCTTGCCCCAATTTGCCTGTGTTGTGGTAGGCAGAATACCGAGCTGTGCGATTTTGGAACCTTTATACATTGAGTCAACCATTTCATTGAATGCCGAGGGAGCTCCCGACATTTCTAAACCGACATCAAAACCTTTGATCCCCAATGTTTTCATCGCTGCTGCTAATGTTTCACCTTTTGCCTCATTGACTACCATGGTGGCCCCCATACGATTGGCAATATCGAGACGATAATCGGACAAATCGGTAACAACAATATGTCTTGCTCCGGCAAAACGACATATGCCCGTTGCCATTGTTCCTATCAGACCGGCTCCGGTTATAAGCACGTCTTCACCTAACACCGGGAAGGCAAGAGCTGTATGTGTAGCATTGCCGAATGGATCCATAATAGCCGCCATGTCATCGGAGATTTCATCCTCAAGTTTGACTACATTGCTTTCGGGTATAACAAGGTATTCGGCGAATGCGCCATCGCGCTGCACTCCCACTGACACTGAATTTTCGCAGATGTGCAGTTTGCCTCGGCGGCAGTTACGACAATGTCCGCAAGCGAGATGTCCCTCGCCTGTAACACGGTCGCCTACACGTATATTACGCACGCCCACACCTGTTTCAATAACCGTGCCGACATATTCATGTCCTTGTACAAGCGGAGTCTTTATGTTCTCTTGCGACCATGCATCCCACTTATAGATATGCAAATCTGTGCCGCATATTGCCACTTTCTTAATCTTGATTTTGACATCATTGATCCCCACTTGCGGTTCGGGAACATCCATCATCTCAATGCCAATTCCCGGATGCGTTTTTACAAGAGCCTTCATATTATTTCATTTCTATTTATCCTGTTCTGAACAAAGACGCAGGCACACATGTGTTTAATTATTCCGAATTTGCAGTTCAGGTCGGGCAAGACGAAGTTGCAACCACCGAAGAAGTTTGTCGGAATCCTCTTCGGACGGTTTATGATTCCAGTCCACATACACAACGGGTACAATAGTAATTTCTCCCGACATAGTGTGAGCATAACAATGAGCCATACTGAAACTTTTCACTTCCGGATAAGAGATGACCACTTCTTTAAGCAACTGCGTATATATTTCGTCATCATTGCCCTGCGCCAATTCCAACTGGTTTTTCAGCACATTGATTACACTGTCCTGTTCACGTATCTGATGTTCTTTTTTGTCAAGCAGGTTGACCCACAGGTCGTTTTGCTTGTCCCAGTCTATCGGGTTGCCGTTCAGTTCTTTTACTTCAAGACGTGTATTCGACAATGAATAATCGGCAAGATGTTTATACAAATAGTCATACTGCGTTGAAGACAGATTTTTCCCTACAAAAGTCAGGGTTATCAGACTTGAGTCATTTCCGTACTCCTTTTCATACTTGAGCAATTCCTGTTCGCGAAAGAAGTCATTGGTTTGAATCGAATTGACATACTTGACCGCAGATGAATTGAAAGCAGACTCCCGAATAACATTCACTGCTGTAATTATACTCGGTATCATGACCAAAATGGCGAAGAAATACATTATGGCTTTCACCCGTTTTTTTTTCTTTGTTTCTGTTCCTTGCCTTATCGGGAAGTCAAGGAATCTGACCATTATAAATGTAGCGGTGGCAATAAAAAACGAATTGATAAAGAAAAGGTAGAAAGCTCCGAAAAAATAATGCCATTGCATTGTGGCGAGACCATAACCTGCCGTACAGAGCGGCGGCATAAGAGCTGTAGCTATAGCAACACCTGAAATAGTAACTATAGATTGCTCTTTTCTTGACTTTGCGACTATACCTGCCAAACCGCCGAAAAAGGCGATAAGCACATCATAGATAGTCGGTCGGGTTCGCGCAAGTAATTCCGATTGGGCATCGTTGAGCGGACTGATTACAAAATACAAAGTTGATGCTATAAGACTTATAACCACCATTATAATCAGGTTCTTGATGGATTTTTTGAACAAATCCATATCAATAATGCCCACTGACAAACCCAAGCCGCATATCGGTCCCATAAGCGGGGATATAAGCATAGCACCGATAATGACGGCAGTGGAATTAACATTTAGTCCTACAGATGCTATGATGATAGCAAATGCTAATACCCACAGGTTGGTTCCCCGCAATTCTACATCAGCCTTGATACTTTCTATCGTGGCTTCAGGGGCAGTGTCTGCCGACAAACTTGCTCGACGCACGAAACGTAACCATAGTGTACGAAGTGTATCTTTAAATGACATTGCAGTGTTTTAAATTTAGATTTTAATTAAAAGAACAGCAGACGCTCGAATTTTTCGTCTGTCAAGGCAGCCTCAACAATCAGATCGGTATTGAGTTCAATAGGGTCGTTGGTTACTTTATCATGACCTGAAACTATCCAATGCTCACCATCCATCCGAAGTTGTAAAGGTTTTATCTCCACCATGGATTTGCGCTTGGCTGTTTTGCGATAGAAGATTTTTACGATTTTATATTCTCTGATACCTTTAAGAATAAGATCGAGCCAACGGTAGCGAGCCTTGTATTCTCCGAAAACAACTATTCCGGCTCTGTCTCTGGCATTTTGCACAAACTGCTGCATGGCAAGCGCATCAAGAAACATCTCACGCGCGCCGCTCTTGCGCAAATCTTCAGGGAATACGAAGTAGTACATATAGGGTTGGCGTTTTGTAACTCCCGTTTCAACTCCGAAAATCTTTTTGATTTCCACACGCCAACGTTGGAATTTACGCCAGTCTAAAGGTTCACCGTTACCCATAGAACGATCCGCAGCCCAAAGGTCTGAAATCTGCTGATAAGTCAGTTGTTCATGAATATTGAGCGTCTGGATAAGCCAGATATACTTTTTGATAAGATTGTTGTTCATATTTGAAGTTTATTTTATTCCAAAAGTAAAAACTATCCGATGCGACGGTGCATCGAAATCTAACGGTTCAATATCGTTGAAAGGAGCAATACTCTCGTGGCTGATACGGTATTGATACGCAATGTCAGCAATGAGAAGATTGTTGCGGTATCCCAAACCTGCACCTATATAATGCTGATTTCGGATTATTCCGAACTCAGTATCCGTACGGGTTGTATTGAGCATAAGATAGCGGTTTGGCACATCTTGGGTAAACCACGTTTTGTATGCATAACCTGCCCTAATGGCAAACGTATTTGTTATGAGCACTTCGCCGCCGACACGGAAGGTGTGCGCATCTTTTAACTGTGTTTTTATATGATTGTTTTCGTTTGCCCACGCATTCATATTGCCGGAATTGGCTCGGTAATGCATAGTATGGTACGCCTCATAGTCATACTGAAACGACAGCAATGCACGCGTAGAAAAGGTAGCGGCAACACCGGCAGTCAGCCTCCAAGGATTGGTCAGTTGATAATTGTAGGAGGGTAATTCGGGAGTTAATACCTGTATATTTTTATCCGTCAGTCCCCATGATTGGATTTTAGCATTATAGGTTTCCTTATAGTTCATCAGGGTTGGTGTTTGCGCAGAGATAGAAAGGCGTAGCGAACTATTAGGTCTGTAAATTATGCCGGCATTGAAATTAAAACCTACACCTGATGCCCTGTAATTGGTGTTAAGGGTGAAACTACCGCCTTGCTCAAAAGACTCCGCATAAGATACATCCTTACTGTATTTCATCAGACGCATGTCTAAATTCAAACCGAAATAGAACTTATTGCTTAAATTTGCTCCCCACGCGATATTAATCTCATCTATCCAACCTGATTCTGAAAGATTGAGGGCATTACCTACCCTTTCGCCCGGACTAAGGACAGAACTCCACACACCGCTACCTGTTGTATCGGGATTGATAATATATCCCTCATAGCCAAGCACGGTCAGCCATGGTACTTGTTCGTTCTGAAATCCGTTAGTCATCTGCGACTCTGTCAGTCCATAAGAGAAGTCGGCAAGAAAGTCGGTAATGGAGCGTGACTGATTGGAGGTAGCAGTCAAGAGTTCGCGGTCAAAATTTTTCAACCGGTGATAGCCAAACATAAAGCTGTGGTTAACAAGTCCGTATTCACTGTTTGCAGTTCCGAAAGTCTGAATCCAGTTAGCCTGACCGCATGAAAGGCGTATGGCTTTACCTGTATAGTCAGTATTGTCAGGCGAATGGGAAATAGTACGTTCTATATTCAAATCAAGGGTGAGCGATACATCTGTTTTTCTGAATACACCCAAAGCTGCGGGATTGTCCTTGACGGCACTTGGATCGCCGCCAAGCGCGGCAAAGGCACCTGACATGCCGACATAACGCGCAGTACCGAACAAATCTCGCTGCGCGTATTTCCACGCGTCATAAGCATCTTGAGCCACGACAATAACTGCTGAAAGCAACAATAAAAATATCAGACTGAACTTTTTCATTTTACAACTGCTTTAACACTTATCGGTTTTTTCTGTTCAATAGGCTGAACTGTATCGGTAGTCTGTTGCGGTATTGTATCTTCAATGAATATTATCTCCTTTGCCCCGTCTTTGTAACGCGGTTTGGGTTCAAAGGCTTCCCGATGAGCGTCCGATTTGCTGTAATAGATATCATCTATATAATCGTCCGCGCAAAGTGCAACGGCAAGAAGCAATAATATAAATACTGCACATTTTCTCATCTGCAAGGCAACTATTCGATTGGTAAAGTTCTGTTGATACGCTGATCAAGAGACGTTAATGTTTCTGTAGAAGCCACTCCGTTGATTTCCTGAATCTTACTATTAAGAAGTTCCATCAAGTGGGAAGCGTTCTTGGCATAGAGTTTTATCAACATGGTATAAGGACCGAGGGTGAACTGACTTTCAACGATTTCAGGTATCTTGTTCAACTCTTCTACCACCTGTTTGTACATCGAGCCTTTTTCAAGCGTAATGCCTACATACACACACATCTGATAGCCGAGCATTTTGGGATTTACCTGATAAGCCGATCCCACAATAACACCATCATCAAACATATTTTGTACTCTCTGGTGTACCGCAGCACGCGAAACACCACATTCTTGAGCCACATCCTTGAAAGGAATCCTGGCATTTTGAGTTATTATCCTCAAAATCTTACGGTCGAGCTCATCAATAACATCTTCCATTTACTGATTAATTACAAAATTATATCCAAAATATCGTTAGCTATTTGTACCGGCAAGAGCCTGTTGCGTTGTTTGAGTTCTTCAACATCATAATTATCTTCAAACCGCTTGTGCAAGCCGCGAACCATAACTTTCATTCGTGAAGGACCGTAATAACGAGCTATTTTTTCTCCGAAACCGCCTGCCATTATACCGTCTTCGAGGGTAACTATAAGGCGATGGTTTTGACGTAATTCCTCCAATGTGCCGACATCATACAAATTAAGATTGCGCGGATTGACTATAGTAGCGTCAATATCCTCACGAACTAACAAGTCAGCGACCTCGACTGCGAGCGAATAATATGTTCCGACACCAAATATTGCAACTTCGCTACCCTCGTGGGTAATCTGATAATTACCGAAATGCGCCGTTGTGACATCAACGGGATACATGGCGTGGTGGACAGCATCGTTAGGCACGCGGATTACAACAGGTCCGTCATCCTGACTTACAGCCCATTGAAGCATTGCTTCATAAGCCTCCTGACATGTAGGCGCAAGAATGGTAACATTTGGTATATTGACCGACATAGAAATATCAAAGAACCCTTCATGTGCGATATTATTCATACCATCGATTCCACCACCGAAGACGAGAATGGTAACCGGACTGTTATTGATTGCCACATCCTGAATCAAATGGTCGTAAACTCTCTGAAAGAAAGTGCTATAAACACCCCAAACTGGATGACAACCTGCCTTGGCAAGTCCTGTTGCAATACCCATCAGTGCTTGTTCTGATTTGCCAATCTCCATAAAATGCTCGCCAAAATGCTCTATCTTGGCATCATCAAAGCCCATAACTTGAGGAGTGCCGGAGGAGAGGACGACCAACTTTTCATCTTTTTCAACTATCCGGTCTAAAATCTGATAGGTTAACCGGCTGTAAGGTAACGGTTGGAAATGGTTGAGCGAAACATTGTTATCATTTTGCGATTCTGCCATAAGGTGAACAACAACCGAATTTTTCAGTTGCTTGGCTTCCTCCATCACGTCAACAAGCTGTTGAATATCATTGCCGTTTTGAACATAAAGGTAACTCAAACCGAGATTTCTGAAAATATTATGGTCAGTTTCGCTGTTGTTGAGCCGCAAATCGTTCAGATATTGTATAAAGGTATTTGCAGTATTTGTCGGCACACCTTTGTCGTTGACAAATATAATCAATTTAGTACCTGATCGGCTTACGATTTTGAGTTCATCAAATATACTACTGTCTTGTAGCGACATGGCATCAATACAAACCAGCACATTGCCGTCAAGACGTTGCAACTGTCGTGCCTTAGCCAATCCTACGGCTATATTGAGCGTTGAGGTTGAATGACCGAGAGTAAACAGGTTGTTTGTATTGTTAACATACTCTTTTGCCGAAGGGGTCGGAACGACACCAAATTGATTGAGCATAGAAGTCAACCTGCCCGTCATAATGGTATGAGATGGCGTATATGGAGCATCAATAATAAACGAATCGGACAACTCAAAGACATAGTGCAAGGCTATTGCTAACTCTATCATTGAGTCACCATTTATCTTATAATTGAAAGTTGAAATCAACTGACGACACTCTGTCGCCAGTTGTTTCAATTCTTCAATAGTCAGACCTTTAAGATCCTCAATTTTTTTTAGATTTTCTAATATCATTGACTACTATCAAGTTAATTGCAGATTTTTTCTGCATTACTTATCTATTTGAATGATCGACATCAAATTCAGCCGTGTAAGTTACGTCACCTGTTACGGTAACGGCACGCGGGTTCTGCTTGCTGCCGTCGCTCCATCTTACGAAACGATAACCGTCAGCCGGAAGTGCATTGATACTGATACTTGTATTGTATTCAAACGAACCGGAGCCATACGCCTGACCTTGACGAACATCGCTTGACTGAACGGTTACATCATACATATTGGCTACGAATACAGCCTCGTAAGCAGCATTACCTTTGATAACAAAGTTACGCGGGTTCTGAACATTGCCGTCACTCCAGTGAACGAAGTGGTAACCCGGCTTCGGGGTTGCTTCCATAACGACTGTCGATTGGAATTCGTACGCGCCTGAACCTGCAACAGCACCTTTGTGAGAATCACCTGTTGTAACTGTCAGAGTATAAACGATAGGAACGAATATAGCTTCGTAGCTCTCATGTTTGACAACAGTCACTTTACGCGGGTTTTGTGAGTTACCATCGCTCCATTTTGCGAACTGATAACCTGTAGAAGGAACGGCACGCAACGATGCTGCGGCATTGAATTCATAGTCGCCCGAACCTGAAGCATAACCGCGCCGGATATCATTGGTGGTAGCCTCAACAGTATAGATATTAGGCTCGAAATAAGCAATATATGTAGCATCCTCTTCTACGTTTATCTCGCGTGGGTTAACGGTTACATTGTCATGCCAGCGGGCAAAGTGATAGCCGTTTTTAGGTGTTGCAGTTACCTGACCTTGATATTTGTATTCAAATCTGCCTGCGCCGGAAACCATACCGCGGTCAACATCGGCAGATTTAACTGTTATAACAAATACGTCAGGACTAAATTGAGCCTCGAATTGCTCGTCTTTTGTCATACTTATGTTACGCGGGTTTTCTGCGTTTCTATCAGACCATGAGGTAAAATGGAAGCCTTCGGCAGGTATAGCGCGAAGTGTAGCAGTATAGTTGTATAGATATTCGCCCGAGCCGGTCACTTTACCCTGTTTCTCGTCAGCTGATGTTGCACGCATAACATATTTGTCGAGGTCGAATTGAGCCTGGTACTCATAGTTGTCCTGCATTGCTACCTGACGCGGGTTTTCAGTGTTACCATCACTCCAGTGAGTGAAGTGATAACCTGTACGCGGTTGAGCCTCAAGGGTAGCAATCTGACCAAACTGGTATTTGCCGTTACCTTTGATAGTACCGCGGTCAATAAAGTCAACCGTTGCCTTCAATACATAGGTATTGATTTCAAACATAGCAGTGAGTGTCTTATCTTCTTCAACAGTTATAGTACGCGGGTTGTCGGTATTGTTGTCGTTCCATTTTACAAAATGATAGCCTTTTTCAGCATCGGCACGTAGCAATACGTTGCTGCCGTAGCGATATGAACCTGCACCGAGGACTTTACCTTGAGCCGAGTTTTCACATTTAGCATCAATATTAAACACGCGCTCTGCAAAAGTTGCTTCAAAATCAGCCTTTTGGATAACTGTTACCATACGCGGGTTGTCGGTGTTATCATCCGACCACTTTACGAAATAGTAACCTTTCAAAGGATTAGCCTCGATTTTAGCCATGGTCTTGTACTCGTACGAACCTGAACCTGAAGCTGTACCTCTACTCAAATTAGTTGATGAAACTTTGATTTCGTATGTATTGATTACAAACGAGGCTTTGTAAGCCTTGTCTCCAACGACACTGACAACGCGGGGGGTTTCTTTATTGCCGTCATCCCATTTTGCAAAGCTGTAGCCATATTCCGGCACTGCCTCGATTGTTACTCTTTCTAAATACGGGAATTCACCGGCACCGCGTACCATACCTTTTGTAATGTCTTCGGATTCCAAGGACAGGCTGTAGAGATTATGAGCAAATGATGCCTCATAACTGATATTTTTTGTCGCTGCAAATACACGCGGGTTAGTATTGACACCATCATTCCATGAAACGAAGTGATAGCCTGAATCAGCAATGGCTTTCAGAGTTACTGTAGCATTATAGGTAAACGTACCTGCACCCTCAACTCTGCCGTGACCGTTTTTGTCACCATTTACTGATGTAGCTATGTCGAATGTCAAAGGAGCGAAAGATGCTGTGAGTGAGATATCGTCAATCATTTTTACATTGCGTGTAGCTTTGGTATTACCGTCTGACCATTTTACGAAACGATAGCCATCGTTAGGTGTTGCGGTGATTGCTACATTATCCTTGAAGTTATACATTCCCGAACCTACAACAACACCGTTAATACCCTCGTCAACAGAGAGTTCTAAACGATATTGGCGGACTGCGAAGTCGGCAACATATTCAGCATTGGTAGTTACAATTATTGTACGCGGATTGAGAACCGAGCCGTCCTGCCAACGTGTGAAGCGGAAACCTTCTTGAGGTTTTGCCTCAAGAACGGCTTGTGTACCTTGGATATATTTCTTACCGCCGGCTACAGAACCCATTTTTGAATTGCTTGAAGAAACTTTGATTGTGTACATTTTACCGTCACTACCTTCAAGAGGAGTGGTAGCAGATACTTTTGGTGATGAAGAAGAGGCAACAGCTTTTGTCTGGGCAGGTCGGGATTCTTGTTTAACCGGTTGCTGCTCAACAGTCTGAACCTTTTGTTCTACAACAGCCACTTGTTTCTCAACCGCCTGTTTGGTCTCTTTGGCATTTGTTTCAACCACCTGTTTGGTTTCCTTAGCAGCTTGTTTTGTTTCTTTTACTTTCGCTTTGGCTGTTTCCTGTGTTTTCTGGACTTTCTCGGCTGCCTTGTTCTCAACAACTGCAAACGAAGCGGTCAAACGCAAGTCGGACTCAAGCTTCATACGGCGAGGATTGTCCTTGTTGCCATCGTTCCAAGAGTTGAATTTGTAACCTTTAGCAGGCTCGGCGGCAAAAACAACATTGTTGTCATTGCAGGTGTTGCTCTTGACAATTTTTATTCCGCCTTGGTTTTCGTCTTCGCTTCTTACATCAAGTTTCCATACAAGACCGGAGTTCAGTGTTGCGAAATTGCTCCAATTGGTCGCACGATATAACGACTCTGAACCGCAAGGGATAGAAACTGTTGCTGACAGAGCTTGGTCGCTGAAAGCAGTAGCAGCAAATACCGGTGGAACAGAAGAACGCAAAACGATGGATTCAATCGCTGTGCTGTTTGCGAAAAGGTTGTCTTCCAAGTTTTTCAAACCTGTTCCGATTGTTATGTTTTTCAGGGCATCGCAATCCTGGAAAGCATAAGAGCCTATGCTTTGTACGGAATTGGGGATAACAACGGACTCAAGTTCCTTATTGTTGCTAAAAGCATAGCTTCCGATACTTTCAACACCTTCACGCATTGTAACATATTTCAGATTAGTACAACCGTCGAAAGCCCAACCTTTGATTTTCTCAATTGTGGCAGGCAGTTCAACGCCGGTTAATGTGGTACAACCGGAGAAAGCAAGCATACCGATTGATGTAACGGTATAAACTTTGTTGTTATGACGTATGTTAGCCGGGATAACCACATTGCCTTCATACTCATTTTCGTAAGATGAATAACTTGCACCACGATAGGTTACTGATGCAGTTTGCGTTGCATCATCAAAGTCATAAAAGACACCGTTCACCTTGGTGTTTGATGCCCATGCCGCAGAGAAGGTAAGAGCGGCAAGAGCGAGTGTTAATACATGTCGTTTCATACGATAAATATTTGTTTTAAATTTAGTTTAATTTTGTATTTTCAGATTCAGTTGTATTTTCTGTTTCACTCTCCTGTTCACGATACACAACCATATCAGGTTCGCCTATCGTTTTTGCAACAAAAGTATGCTGCGGAATATGCAGTTGGTGTAGTTCAAAACATCTTGCAAAAGCGTTTTCCCCGATTATATCCACAGTCTCGGGTATATTAATCCGGCTTAATGTTTCACAACCTATAAATGCTTCAGGCAGAATATATTTCATCCGTTCGGGCAGCGATATTTCAGTCAGTTTGTTTGCCGCCTCAAATGCCCATGCCCCAATCTGCCTTACACCGTCAGGAACCTGATACTTGTCGTTTTTCAAACCGGCAGGATAACAGACAAGGGTCGTCATATCACCGGTAAACAAGACTCCGTTTGTCACCTTATATTTCGTATTGGCAGAGTCAAGACTTATTGTCTCAAGTCTGATGCAACCCCCGAATGCCCCTTGCTCGATTAATTCCACTTCAGACGGCAGGTCTATTTTTTTCAGAAAGATGCAAGCCCAAAACGTCATTTCACTGATAGTTCTCACTCTTTTTGATATTCGGATATGCTCCAAGCCTGTACATAGGGCAAATGCCATTTTTCCGACAGACAAAACATTATCCGACATGTTCAGACCGGTCATTCCGTCACACTCCGCAAAGGCATAATCGGCAATCAACCTTGTATCAGAACGCAGGGTCACATCCCCCACAAGCTCATCATACTTTGCATCTACTGCACATTGGTTGACATACATTATCCCCTTATCCCAATAACTCATATCTTTCTCCAAAGCAGTTCCCTTGAAAGCGAACATACCTATTCGGGTTATACTTTTCGGGATAACCACTTCCCGTAAGCAGCGGCAGTCCCTGAAAGCCGACTCGGATATTGAAGTTACGGCATAAACCATACCATTGTATAATACAACCGATGGTAAAATCAATCTTCCGTGATATTCATCTCTGTACTCCTGATAGGTCTTTCCTCTGTAAGTAACCGTAGCCTGCTGTGTTGCTGCATCGAAATCGTAATACACACCTTTGACACATTTTTCACTTGCAAACACATGGCAGGTAGCGAGTATAATTATCAATATGTCAAATATTTTCTTCAAAAATTATTTAAGGGCTTGATAAACTGTATTATGTAATAATGTTTTTGCGTCAACTCCTGAGTAGTTAGGCATACAGTTAGTGTACATTAATATTATTAAATCTTCTTTCGGATCAATAACATAATCTGTTCCGAACATCCCCCCCCAACGCATTGAGCCTTCAGAAATAACGGTATTGTGCGCATTTTCCGGTGTAAACACATCCCATGCCATCCCGAAACCTATTTCTCCGCGCATGGTTCCCACCCCGTTTTTCTGCATCATCTCAAGTGTTTTCCTTCCTAAAATACGATTTCCGTTGAATTCACCTCCGTTCAACACCATCTGGCAAAATTTTGCATAATCACCTATTGTCCCGCACATACCCGAACCCGTGGAACAATACATTTTTGCTCCGGCATAGGGATATGATTGTAGTGTCTCGACCGTTGACAACGACAAACCGTCTTGCTTCCCGTATTGATATAGTTTCACTAACCGCTCGGACACGCTGTCGGGCAGATAGAAATATGTTTCCGTCATTCCTAACGGGTCAAGCACTCTCTCTTTCAGAAAAGTATATATATCCTGACCGGAAATAACTTCGCACAATCTGCCGAGGACATCTGTACTCGGTCCATATTCAAAGAGAGTTCCGGGGTCGTGAGACAACGGCACAGTAGCCATTCGAGCCACATTTTGAGCCAAGGTCACACTATCAAGCGTGAGATGCTGACATACCTTTTTTTCTTTACATATTTCACTATGCGGTCCGGTGTATGACAAACCGGATGTGTGCGTCAGAAGGTCTCGGATTTTAATATCCCTTTTTGCTTTGCGAGTGGTATATGTTCCTGTTTTCTTATCGTATGATTCAATTACTTTCGGATTGGCAAACTCCGGCAGATATTGCTTCAAGGGTTGGTCAAGCAGGACTTTTCCTTCCTCAACAAGCGTCATAAAACCCACTACACATATCGCTTTAGTTTGCGAAGCAATCCTGAATATGTCGTCAATTCGGCACGGTATATTGTTTTCCTTATCCCGCCAACCGTAGGCTTTCAGGTGTACCACTCTGCCTCGGTGTGCTACAAAAGTCACGCAATGCGGCAACTTCCCTTGAGCGATTAACCTTGTAAAAGCGGAGTCTATCCTGTCAATTCTTTCAGTAACAAAAGCATCAGAAACATCGGCTCCAACCTCGAAATATTGCGGTTGAGCACTGACCAATCCGCAATGCATCATTAACAATACAACAGCGGCAGCAAACAATCTACCATATCTCCCTATACAATATCTCACAAAGTTTTCAAATTCAACGCAAAAAGCCGTCTGACAATCAGCCAAACGACTTTAACTGCCTATAAATCAAGATTTATTGCAATTTGAAGTTGACAGGTACGGTATATTTGACACGCACTGCCTTTCCACGTTGTTTGCCCGGACTCCATTTTGGCATAGATGAAATTACACGTTTAGCTTCTTTGTCAAGTGACGGGTCAACAGAGCGAACCACTTGCACATCAGTTACAGAGCCGTCTTTCTCCACCACAAATTGTACGATTACACGACCTTGTATATTGTTTTCCTGAGCTATTACAGGATATTTCACACTTTCGTTCAGATATTTGAACAGAGCTGCCTGACCACCGGGGAATTCAGGCATTGTTTCAACTACAACGAAAATGGTCTTTTCGTCTTCCTCCTCCTCTTTCTCTTCGATTGTCACAGGCGCCTGAATAACAACTTCTTCCTTGTCATTATCTTCGGATGTAATTTCTATTGACTCTGTTTTAACATCATCGTCAACGATTTGCAATTCCTGCACATCCTGAATAACCTCCGGTGCCGGCGGTTCAGGTTTTTCGTCCTGCGTAGTTTGGTCAATGTCCAACTCGTCCTCAAAGTTCAACTCTTCGTTGACAACCTCGTATTTCGTTACTTCGCGGTCTGTCCAATTGATTGCAACGTAGCATATAGCCAATACTGCTACCAGACCTAAAAGAAGGAACGTAAGTTTTTTGTCCTCCAAACTTGCTCTTGATGATTTCTTTTGTTCCATAATTATGTTGTTTTCTAAAATTCCTTGTTACACATTATACGGCTGCAAAGTTACTATTTTATTTTCACATAAAGAATACTTTTGCAAGATTTTTTTATTTTTTTTTCAAAAAATGCCGCTATTTGTCGTAAAAACTGCGTAAAATTTGTATATTTAAGAGAAAAAGTGTAATTTCGCAGACTAAATGTATAATTTGCTGAAAATGTCGTTTATCACTGAAAACAAGACCTCATTATGGCGAAGAATAGGTTTTTCCGTCATTTTGTTGTTTGTCAGTCTCAATGTTGTTTGTCAATCATACACTTACAATTATTTATACCTTCCTGTTTCCAGCCGCGCGAGCGCATTGGGCGGGACTAATGCGGCTATTCGCGATGGCGATGTGACCATGGCGATGATTAATCCGGCACTGCTCAACCAAAGCACTCACATGACCGCATCATTGGATTTTGCCTACTATACGGGGATGTCGATGTTCGGTTCTTTGGCATACGGTCATAACTATAAAGACCATTATTTTGCCGCAAGTCTGCAATTTCTTGATTACGGCAGGTTCAGGTATGCCGACATATACGGCAATTTAAGTGGTGATACATTTACAGCCAAAGATTTTGCCTTGACGTTGAGTTATGCCCATGATTTTGCCGAATGGTTTTCGTTGGGAGCATCCCTGAAACCGCTTTATTCTGTCTATGAGCGATATACAAGTTTTGCCCTTGCTGCCGACCTTGGTGTTCATTTTCAGATTCCTGACAGCAGTTTTCAAGCCGGTCTGACTATCCGCAATGTGGGTGTCCAATTAAAGAGTTTCTATAAATACGAGGGGGTTCAAAACAGGGAACTTGTGCCGTTCAGCATTGAGTTGGCAGTGGCATACCGATTCAAACATGCGCCTCTCCGGTTGTCGCTCACGGCTCATGACTTACAATCATGGCGCATAAAGTACGTCAACGATATTGACACCTCAAATGCCATACTCGGTATGAGTTCTACCGATTCAGGCGAGGTAAAATGGTATGACAACTTGTTCAGGCATCTGATTTTTTCATTGGAGGTAATTCCCAAGTCAGAGCGATTCTATATCGCCTTGTCGTACAACCACCAGAGGCGGCAGGAGATGGCATTGCAGAACAAACGGGCATTAAGCGGTTTCGCCATCGGTGCGGGGTTGCGTATCAAGCAGTTTCACATAGGGTTTGCATTGTCGCAATACCAAGCCGGAAATTTTGCCTATCAGGTTAATCTTCAGTCAAGTATCGGGGATTTTCTGAAATAAGTTGAAAGTAAAAAAAACTGAGCATAATGAGAAAAATAACAGTAGCGATTGACGGTTATTCATCGTGCGGGAAGAGCACGATAGCAAAGGGATTAGCGCGGCATGCCGGTTATACTTACGTTGACACCGGCGCCATGTACCGTGCCGTGGGTTTGTATTGCCTCAGAAGCGGAATAATAACACCTGAATCAATAGACGAAAAACGGCTGTCTGATGTTCTTGACTCGTTGGATATCCGCTTTGAATTACAATCGGACGGTAGCCAGCACACGACTCTTAACGGCGAGGATATTGAACACTCAATCCGCACTTTGGAAGTCGGAGATGCGGCAAGCAGGGTAAGCACTATCGGTTTTGTGCGTCGGGCATTGGTGCGCCAGCAGCAGCGAATGGGAGCCGACAAAGGCATTGTAATGGACGGTCGCGACATAGGGACAGTAGTGTTTCCGCAGGCAGAGCTGAAATTGTATCTCACAGCTCGACCGGAAGTAAGAGCGCAACGCCGCTGGCTTGAACTGAAAGGCAAAGGACAGGAAGTTCCGTTCGAGCAGGTGCTTGCAGAAACAAGCGAACGCGATTACCGCGACACTCATCGCAAAGAAAGTCCTCTGCGTCAGGCTGATGATGCACTGTTGTTTGACAATTCAGACATGACACAAGAGGAGCAGATGCAAAAAATAATAGAGATATTTGAAAAAATTTTGGCAGTTAACAGTTAGTGGTCAGCATTGACAAGACATCAGGTTTTTGCTTTGGGGTTATTAAAGCCATCCAAAAGGCTGAAGAAGAGTTGCAAACAGGCGGCTCGCTCTATTGTTTGGGAGAAATAGTACATAACGAACAGGAAGTGAAACGCCTTGCTAACATGGGACTTATAACCATTGACTATAAACAGTTTTCGCAGTTGCATAACGTCAAAGTGCTACTCCGTGCTCACGGTGAACCGCCTTCGACATACGAAACAGCCAAACGCAACAATATAGAAATCATAGATGCCACATGCCCTGTAGTCAGCCATTTGCAAAATCGCATACGGGAGAAATACCTGCAAACTGAAGGCAAGTCACAGATAGTTATCTACGGGACACAAGGGCATGCAGAAGTTGTGGGACTTGCCGGTCAGGCAGATAATCATGCCTTAATAGTTGAAAAAAATGAAGACATCGGCAAACTTGATTTCGACCGCGACATATATCTCTATTCGCAAACTACCAAATCAATTGACAAATTCAATCAACTGACATCCGACCTGCAACAACGGATGAATCGCGGCAGGTTGGAATCACACAATACTATATGCCGCCAAGTTGCCAACAGGACAACAGAGCTGGAAGATTTTGCCCGACAGCATGACATTGTCATATTTGTCGGCGGGAAAAAAAGCAGTAATGCCAAAGTGCTATTCTCACATTGTCTGAAAGCCAACCCAAGGTCATATTTCGTCAGTAACGAAAACGACATCAATGTAATTCCGCTGTCACAACAAGAGGATATGAATATAGGCATCTGCGGTGCCACCTCAACTCCCCTATGGCTGATGGAAAAATGCAGGGAGAGGGTGACGGGCATAAAAAACAGTGAATAAATATTTTTTAATTTATGAATATATCTTACAAATGGTTAAAGCGTTATCTTGATTTGAAAGATGATGCAAATGAAGTAGGTCGCATACTGACTTCAATAGGTTTGGAAGTCGGTACGGTAGAAGAAGTACAAACTATTCGCGGAGGTCTGAAAGGATTAGTTGTAGGCGAGGTGCTGACATGCGAGGCACATCCCAATTCCGACCACCTGCATATTACGACCACACGTGTTGCCCTCGGTGAAGAGCCGCTTCAGATTGTCTGCGGGGCACCGAATGTAGCCGCCGGTCAGAAAGTTATCGTTGCCACTATCGGCACGGTACTATATAGCGGCGATGAGTCATTCACCATCAAAAAATCAAAGATACGCAGTGTAGAATCCTTCGGAATGATTTGCGCTGAAGATGAAATAGGCATAGGTACAAGTCACGATGGCATTATGGTTCTGCCTGACGACACACCTGTAGGCATGCCTGCCGCAGAGTATTTCGGCATTGAGAGCGACTATGTAATAGAAGTTGACATTACCCCTAACCGAAGCGATGGAGCTTCACATTTCGGTGTGGCTCGCGACTTGGCGGCATATTATAACAGCCACGGACAAAACATACGTCTTATAAAACCTAATGTCGATAATTTCAAGGTTGAGAACCACGATTTGCCTATCGACATAAAAGTGGAAAATACCGATTCGTGCCCACGCTATTCCGGAGTAACAATCAGCGGTGTTACCGTCAAAGAGTCACCGCAATGGCTGCAAGAGGCATTGCGTACCATAGGTCTGCGCTCTATCAACAATGTGGTAGATGTTACCAACTTCGTGTTGTTCGAGCAGGGTCAGGCACTCCACAGTTTCGATGCCGACAAGATTAAAGGCTGCAAACTGATTGTCAAGAATGTAGCTGACGGTACACCGTTCACCACCCTTGATGGTGTGGAACGAAAACTCAACGGCAAAGATCTGATGATATGCAATGCAGAAGAGCCGATGTGTATTGCCGGCGTGTTCGGCGGTTTGGACTCAGGTGTTACCGAACAGACTAAAAACGTGTTCCTCGAATCAGCTTATTTCGACCCTGTATCAATTCGCGAGACAGCCCGCCGGCATGGTCTCAACACCGATGCCTCATTCCGTTTCGAGCGTGGCGTTGACCCTAACAATACAATATATGTACTCAAACGTTGCGCCCTACTTATTAAAGAAGTGGCAGGCGGCACAGTTTCAAGCGAGATAACCGATATTAAATCACGCGAATTTCCGCATTTCAGTGTCGAATTGAGTATTGAGAAATGTAATTCACTTATCGGCAAGGAATTAGGCAAAGAAACCATAGAGAATATCCTCCGCTCGTTAGAGATTGAAATCAGTAGTTTTGACGGAAAAAAATGGCAACTACGCGTTCCACCTTATCGCGTTGACGTTCAACGCGATGTTGATGTGATTGAAGATATCTTGCGCATCTACGGCTACAATAATATAGAGCTGTCAGAAAAGCTCCACTCCAACTTGTCATTTGCCCAAAAGCCGGAGAGTCACCGCGTACAGCGTCTTATCTCCGAGCAGCTTACCGCACAGGGTTTCAATGAGATTCTGAATAACTCACTGACTAAAACAAGTTATTATCCCGATGATATTGACACCTGCGTCAAACTTATGAATCCTCTATCGTCAGACCTTGGAGTTATGCGTCAGACCCTGCTTTTCGGCGGTTTGGAATCCATCGCCCGCAACGTTAACCGTAAAAACAGCGACTTGCGTTTCTACGAGTTCGGCAACTGTTATCATTTTCACAAACAAAATCAGTCAATTACGGCTGATTCACAGAACGAAACAGCGGTTGAAGCAGACCACCTCAAAGCCTATAGAGAGGAGTATCACCTTTCGCTGTGGCTTACCGGCAACAAAGAGCCTCAGTCATGGGTTCATAATACCGAACCTGCCTCTTTCTACCAACTCCGAGCCTTTGTGAACAACATTCTTGAACGTGTAGGAGTCAATATAGATGCCTGTTCATTAGAAGATTATGACAATCCGTTGTTAAGCGAAGCCGTTCAAATTATTGCACCCAACAAAAAAATGTTAGGCTGTTTGGGTATTGTTGACAAGAAAGTAGCCAAACAACTTGATGTCAATCAGACGGTTTTCTATGCCGACCTCCTATGGGCAGAACTTCTTCGTCTCAACAAGCAGTACAAGATGAATTTCCGCGAACTGCCCAAATATCCGGAAGTACGCCGCGACCTTGCCCTATTAGTTGACAAAGATGTTCGCTTCGGCGATTTGCGCCTTGCGGCTATGCAAACGGAGCGCAAACTGCTTAAACGGGTCAGTCTGTTTGATGTTTATGAAGGAAAAGCATTGTTACCCGACAAAAAATCATATGCCTTGTCGTTTATTCTGCAAGATGAGAACAAAACCCTCGAAGACCGCCAGATAGACAATGTAATGCAACGACTGCAACACATGTTTGAAGAAAAATTCGGTGCCACACTTCGCTAAAGGACAAAATCGTAAATGACAAAATTGTAAATAACAAGATGTTTGACCAAGAAATAAATCGTCGCCGCACATTTGCTATCATCTCTCACCCTGATGCCGGCAAAACAACACTTACTGAAAAACTCCTCCTCTATGGAGGAGCTATTCATGTTGCCGGTGCGGTCAAATCCAATAAAATTCGCAAAACAGCTACATCCGACTGGATGGAAATAGAGAAACAGCGCGGCATATCCGTTGCCACCTCTGTTATGGGTTTTGAATACCGCGACTATAAAATCAATATTCTCGACACACCCGGGCATCAGGATTTCGCCGAAGATACTTTCCGCACTCTGACAGCCGTAGATTCAGTTATTATCGTTATTGACGCCGCAAAAGGTGTAGAGACACAGACGCGCCGTTTGATGGAGGTTTGCCGTATGCGAAAAACACCGGTCATGGTCTTTGTCAACAAGATGGACCGCGAAGGCAAAGACCCGTTTGACCTGTTGGACGAGATTGAATCAGAACTCCAAATCAGTGTCCGCCCATTATCTTGGCCTATCAATATAGGTGCCAAATTCAAGGGAGTGTATAATATCTACCGGCAGACACTTGACCTTTACACACCTAACAAACAAACTATCAGCGAGTCGGTACGCCTTTCCGACCCGCTGAATACAGATTTTGAGACATTGCAAGGCTATGTTGGCGAACAGGATGCGGACAAACTGCGTCAGGATCTCGAACTAATCGATGGTGTGTATTCTCCGTTTGAGGTCGGCGACTACCTGCAAGGAAATCTCGCACCCGTATTTTTCGGTTCTGCACTCAACACCTTCGGGGTCAAAGAGTTGTTGGACTGCTTCGTTGAGATTGCTCCCGCACCCCGACCCGTTGATGCTGTTGAACGCCGTGTTGTACCTACAGAACAACAGTTTACAGGTTTCGTATTCAAGATTCATGCCAATATGGATCCCAACCACCGCTCATGTATTGCTTTTGTCAAAGTATGCTCGGGCAAATTCGAGCGCAACGTCTATTATCATCATGTAAGGCTTGAAAAAGACATGCGTTTTTCTGCACCTACAGCATTTATGGCACAAAAGAAAGAGACTGTAGATGAGGCATACGCAGGTGACATAGTCGGTCTGCCGGATACCGGCAACTTTAAAATCGGCGATACTCTGACCTCGGGCGAATTGCTGCATTTCAAAGGACTGCCTTCGTTCTCACCGGAGATGTTCAAATATATCGAAAATGCCGACCCGATGAAGCAAAAGCAGTTGGACAAAGGTATTCACCAACTAATGGACGAAGGTGTGGCACAACTCTTTGTCAATCAAGCCACAGGACGCAAGATAATAGGTACGGTGGGGCAACTGCAATTCGAAGTCATACAATATCGTCTTGAGCATGAATATCAGGCAAAATGCCGCTGGGAACCTATTGCCTTGTATAAGGCTTGCTGGATGGAAACCGATGATGAGCAACAACTCGACAACTTTAAGAAACGCAAAACACAATATATGGCTTACGACAAAGAAGGACGCGATGTCTTCCTCGCCGACTCGCAATATGTCCTCAATATGGCGCAACAGGATTTTCCGCATATCACCTTCCACTTTACAAGTGAATTCTGATTACTCCGATTTCTTTAAGTTCTTAATGCCGCAATAACAGCCTATTAAAACTAATCTGTTAGCGGACACAAATAGAAAAAAAATAACACTTGACATTTGCATATCCTGCAAATATGTTGTAACTTTGTCGTATGAAAACAAATGCATGCCGACTACTTGACCAAGCAGGGATAAAATACGAACTCGTCAGTTACGACTACGATGAAAACGACCTGTCAGCAACCCATGTGGCAGCCACTATAGGTGAAGATATAAATCAGGTTTTCAAAACCTTGGTATTAAGAGGTGACAAAACAGGTATTTTCGTCTGCGTTATTCCCGGCAACGAGGAAGTCAATCTCAAGAAAGCCGCCAAAACGAGCGGCAACAAGAGTTGCGAAATGATCCACGTTAAAGAATTATTGGGGTTGACAGGATATATACGCGGCGGTTGCAGTCCTATCGGGATGAAAAAAACCTACCCTATGTACATCCACGAAACATGCATACTATTTGACGAGATATTCATTTCAGCCGGTCAGCGAGGACTGCAAATGAAAATAAACACACAAGACCTTATCGGCTACGCACATCTGACCGAAGCTGATTTGTGCTGATACAACCTAATAAAAACATATATTGCCATGAAAAAGAACATTATCGTAATAGGAGGCGCAAATTTAGACATTTCAGCCGCCCTAAATGCTCCGTTTATTGCCAACGACTCCAATCCCGGACATATCACACTCGGTCACGGAGGAGTAGCCCGCAATATAGCTCACAACTTGCGTCTGCTCGGACATAATGTCAAGTTTATAAGTATATTTGGTACCGACATTTTCGGCGGACTGTTGATAGACAACTGCAAAAAGATTGGTCTTGATGTCAGTATGTCGGAACGATTCAGCGATTTCCGCACCGGCACATACCTGTGTATCAACAATCATTCAGGCGATATGATAGCGGCTGTTGCTGACACAGATATTATCCAGCATATCAACCCCGAATTTCTTGAACACCGACTCGGCGAAATCAACAAAGCCGACCTGATTGTGGCAGACACCAATGTATGCGAGCCGTCTCTCACTTGGCTGCTAAATAACTGCGTGGTACCGATTTACGTTGATGCTGTCAGCAGCACCAAGGCATGGCGCATTATCAACGCGCTGACAAAAAATCATACTTCACGCCTGCATACTCTCAAACTAAACGTCAAGGAAGCACTTGCAGTCACCAACACGCAAAGCCATGAAGAAGCAGCTGTGAAACTTATCGCCATGGGGATTGACAATCTGTATATCACTTTAGGCGGCGAAGGAGTCTATTGCGCCTGCGCCAAAGAGGACACTACCGATATCGACACTCGTTTTTTCCCTGCTCTGCCGATTCAAGAGGTTGTAAACACTACGGGTGCAGGAGACGCGTTCCTTGCCGGTGTAATCCACGCTGTGACTGAGAATATACCTTTCCCGCAAAACGCACAATACGGACTTATGGCGGCGCGAGCCACACTGATGAGCGAACAAGCCGTCAATCCCGACATAACCAACATACTTTTATAACCAAATCAGACGATAAATAACAGAATCAGACTCTATCGGCTGATTAACCAACAACATATCATGAACAAATATCTTTCAATCTCTCCTGAAGTGCAAGAAGCACTTCGACAAGGCAAGCCTGTTGTGGCACTCGAATCCACAATTATCTCACACGGTATGCCCTATCCGCAAAACGTAGAAACGGCACTAAAAGTGGAGCGTACCATACGCGATAACGGAGCCGTGCCTGCCACTATTGCTATCATAGGCGGTAAGCTCAAAGCCGGTTGTACTCCCGATGAAATCGAGTATCTCGGCAAGAAAGGCAAGGACGTTATCAAAGCGTCCCGCCGCGATTTACCGGTATTAGTGGCTCGTGGTGAAGACGGAGCTACAACAGTCACCACAACCATGATTATCGCTGCCATGGCGGGTATCAGAGTATTTGCGACAGGCGGCATAGGCGGTGTTCATCGCGGAGCTGAAACAACAATGGATATTTCAGCAGACCTCGAAGAACTTGCCCAAACACCGATTATGGTGATATGCGCCGGAGCAAAATCCATTCTTGACCTTGGACTCACCCTTGAGTATCTTGAGACACATGGTGTTCCTGTTATCGGCTATCAGACCGAAGAGTTACCGGCTTTCTATACTCGCAAGAGTGGTTTCAAGGTTGACTATCGTCTTGACAGCCCTGCCGAATTGGCAGCCGCCTTCCGCGCAAAGCTTGACCTCGGTCTGCGGGGCGGCATGCTTGTCACCAATCCTATCCCCGAAGAGTATTCTATGCCTGCGGAAGTCATCAACAAAGCTATTGACGAAGCAGTAGCAGAGTCGGTACGTCTCGGAATACACGGCAAAGAGAGTACCCCCTTCCTGCTCGCAAAAATCAAGGATCTGACAGGCGGTGACAGCCTTGATGCCAATATACAACTCGTACTCAACAATGCGCGCCTTGCCGCATTGACAGCAGCGGAGCTGTAAGATTTGAAAATTAAATATGACTCAAACATTTTGGCACAGAAATTGACATAAAAAAAACGTATAAACCGAATAAACCTTATTAACTCATCAACAAATTTTATCAACCATGCGTAATTTATTGTCATTATTAGGCGGTCTGGCTGCCGGTGCAGTAGTCGGTCTGCTGTTCGCTCCACAAAGCGGCGAAGAAACACGCGCCAAAATACGCGCATTGATTCAGGAAAAGATGCCTGACATCTCGAAAGAGAAATTGGAAGAGTTGGTAAATCAAGTTATCAACAACATCAAGTCGGAAGAACCCGAACCCGAACAGGCATAAATGTCTATGCCCGCCCGTCAGTTGACGAGCGGGCATAGTTTGTATTTATTATGCCATGACGCATATTATGCCTTCCGGAGTGGCTTGTGTCATTTTCGATTTTGCCGAGCCTAAATTTTGCTTCCTACGATTGATCGTTAATCAGCAAATTATTCAAACGTAAGAAGTAGTAAGAATCCAGAAACCGACACAATAAATGATTAAATGGTAAATGAACAAATGATAAATGATTCGCTGTCTTTTGCAGACAAATGTAACAGTATTTTTTCGCAAGCGGTTGCAGATTACCACAAAAACGATAATGTTGACCAACCGATTGACAATCCTTTTATTTCACAAAGCATAGAACACCTGCTGTATCTGAAGTGCTGGATAGATACCGTGCAGTGGCATCTTGAAGACATAATCCGTGATCCGAGCATTGATCCTGTTGAGGCATTGGTTATCAAACGCCGTATTGACTGCTCTAATCAGGAACGCACTGACATTGTGGAACGCATAGACTCATTTTTTTATGAGCAATACTGCCTTGTACAACCGCAACCCGATGCACGTATCAATACAGAGAGTCCTGCATGGGCAGTTGACAGATTGTCAATACTCAATGTCAAGATTTACCACATGCAGGTTGAAGTGAACCGCAAAAACATATCAGCTGAACAGCATACATCCGTCATTAAAAAACTCGCCATTCTACTCGAACAGCAACGCGACCTGACAATATCTATAAATCAGCTACTTGACGACTATGCTTCGGGCAGAAGAATAATGAAAGTGTATCGCCAGATGAAGATGTACAATGACCCGAATCTGAACCCCGTACTTTATCAGCAACAGAAGTGATACGCAGCCTGCTTGTCATACGTTTTTCGGCTTTCGGGGATGTGGCTATGACCGTCCCTTCGCTCAAGGCTCTTGCGACCCGATATTCTGATATACAAATCACTATTTTGAGTCGCATACAATATGCACCCTTGTTTGAAAACCTGCCTGCTAACGTACACTTTATCGGTGCAGACCTCAAAGGCAGACATAGCGGCATCAGAGGACTCAACCTGCTGCTTAAGGAAATAGACTTCAAACACTTTGATGCTGTAGCCGATTTACATAATGTATTGAGAAGCCGCTATATGGATTTCCGATTCCGATTAACCGGAAAACGTGTAGCCGTACTTGATAAAGGGAGGTATGCCAAATGGCAGCTGACAAGACCGTGGTTTAAAAAGTTAAGACAACTGCCTACAATGTTTGAGCGGCACAAACAAGTATTCCGACAATTAGGTTTGGACTACACCTCCGAAGCCGTAATACACCACCCCGAATATCACGACATCTGCATAGCACCGTTTGCAGCACATAAAGGCAAGATGTACCCCCTCGACATGATGGAACAGGTTGTCAAGACATTAAGTTTCGATTTTGATTCAAGCGTTGTACTGCTCGGTGCTGACGGAAGAGAAAAAGAGATTCTGCAACAATGGGCTGACAAATACGACAATGTGTATAACCTTGCCGGTACGGATATGAGCCGCCAGTTGGATTGCATCAGACACTCAAATTTCATGATATGCATGGATTCTGCCAATATGCACCTTGCGTCTATGGTCGGGACACCTGTACTGAGTATCTGGGGGGCGACACATCCCTATTTAGGATTTCTCGGCTATGGTCAGTCAATGAAAGCATGCCTACAAACCGAATTGTCATGCCGTCCATGCTCGGTCTTCGGGAATAGGAAATGCCGCTATGGCGACTATCATTGTCTGACATCTGTCAAACCTGAACAAATTATATATATGGCAAACAATTTTTATTTATTCCGTGACCGACTATGATAATCACTTACGATGCAAAACGAGCATATCACAACCGCCGAGGACTTGGCAACTACAGCCGTGACCTTATTCGGCTTATGACACAATATGCCCCTGACAACAATTATTTTCTGCTAAATCCATCCGCAAAGGGTTCCATATCACTACCCTACGCTTCTAAAATCAATGAGATTACACCTTCGGGACTATGGCGGTATACACCCTCTGTATGGCGAAGTCTCGGCTGTGTCAGTCAAATCGAAAAACTCCATACAGATATATACCACGGTCTGAGCGGAGAACTGCCGTACGGGCTACATAACCTCAACTGTCGGAAAATAGTCACTATTCATGATGCTATATTCATGCGGTATCCGCAACAATACAGCGCGACCTACCGTCATACGTTTTTACAGAAATGCCGCTATGCCTGCAAAACGGCAGACACCATAGTTGCTATAAGCGAACAAACCAAACGCGATTGCGTCCGATACTTCGATGCCGATGAGCAGAAGATACAGGTTATATACCAAGGGTGCAACAACCAGTTCAGGCAAATCGTGCCTTTAGAAGACCGCAAACAGGTTTTGCAACGTTATAACCTCCCGGAACAATACCTGCTATACGTTGGAGCAATAGAACCAAACAAAAATTTGGAAAATCTTATCCGTGCACTAAAAATAACTTTAGACCCTCCTACCTTGGTTATTGTCAGCCTGCCCTCTAAATATGCTGATTACATTACAGAGTTAGCGAAAGAACTGAAAGTCAAGATAGAAATTCGCTATAATATACCGTTTACCGACTTTCCTGCCATCTATCAACAGGCTGTCGCCTTTGTCTTAATGTCCTATTTCGAGGGTTTCGGCATACCGGTGCTTGAAGCAGTTTGCAGCCACACACCTGTCCTTGCGGCAAGCGGTTCTTGTCTTGAAGAGACAGGCGGCGATGCGGCTATCTACGCACGACCGAACGACATTGAACACATCGCCGTACAATTAGACACTATTATCTATCACCCTTTCGTAAGGGAACAACTTATTAAAGCAAGCGATGCACAAGCAGCTAAATTCAGCGACCGCGCAATAGCGGACAAACTAATCAGACTATACCTACAATGAATATAGTTATCAACCCTGCATATCAACACTTAAGCGAGTTTTTGCACTCTGCTTGGAACAATTTCGCCAATATTGGCGAAATTATATACGACAAGCGCAACACATTACGCAAGGTTATAACACCTGACGGTATTGAATTGTGCATCAAGCAATATCACCAACCGATATTTTTCAACCGCATCGCATATACGTTTTTTCGCAAATCCAAAGCTCAACGCGCCTACGAAAATGCACTCCGATTGACAAAAATCAACATTCCGACACCAACTCCTGTAGCATATATTGTTTGCAAAAAAAACGGTCTTATAACTTACTCTTATTTAGTCACAGAGTTTTGTCGGTTTTCCCATAATATGTACGAATTTGGCAATGGCATGACAAATGAGCCGGTACAGAGGGCTTTTGCTCGGTTTACCGCTACATTGCATGACTGCGGCATCCTGCACCGCGACTATTCACCGGGGAATATCCTTTTCGACACGACAAACGACCGGATACAATTTTGCCTTATCGACATCAACCGTATGAGTTTTCAACATATCGATATGCGGGAGGGCTGTAAAAATATGCAACGGCTCTACGGAACACCCGAAATAATACGATTGATAGCCGCTGAATATGCTAATGCGCGAAATTTTGACCAACAGCAATGCATTGACCTTACACTGCATTATTGGCGCAGATTTTGGAAAAACAGGCAGCACAACTTCAATCTTTTCGATTAATGAATATACTTTATCATATCCAACTTCATATATGGGGCGGAGCTGAACAATATGTCTATGACCTTGCACGCTCAATGCAGGAGAAAGGTCACACTTGTGTTTTTATCTTTCAACAAGGGTGTGATGCTACTCTCGTTGAACGTTTTGAGCCTATAGGAAAGACTTATATACTTGACAGTTTCAGCGGCTTGAAACGTTTTCTGCCATATGCCGGCAGACAATTGCAGTATATTATTGAACAGCACGGGATTGATATTGTCCATATCAACTCGCGTCAGGCATATTTTGCCGCTACGTGGGCAAAGAAATTTGCTTGCAGAAAATTCAAAATAGTTGCGACTCAGCATCTTGTGCGACGTGCAAAGACAAGTCGGATGTGGCGTTGGGCTTACAAACAGATTGACACTCTCGTATGTGTTTCAAAACATGTTGAAGAGAGTTACTCTACCGACAAGCATAACCATCCGCTGTTCAGACAAACAACAGTCGTTTACAACAGCATAATAACCGATGATAGGCTGATGCACATGACAAAGCCGCAGCATGAGATGCCGATTATTTTTTATCATGGGAGGATATGCCGTGAAAAGGGTGTTTTTCAGTTGATTGAAGCGGCACAACAAATAAGCGATCTGCCTTTTATCCTGCGTTTTGCAGGTGCTGTCACGCCGGCTGATGAAGATGAATTCCTGCGGAGACTCAAGCCTTTAGGTGAACGCGTTGAGTTGCTCGGATTCAGATACGACATAGCGGAACTGACCCACAGCGCGACGATCGGTGTTATACCAAGCATAGTGGCAGAGGCAGGGGGTCCGTTGGCTCTCCTTGAAAACATGGCATACCGCCTGCCGAGCATCACTTCCGACAACGGCAGTCAGACAGAAATAATTACCGACATGGAGAGCGGCATACTGTATGCTCCGGATGATATCAATAAATTAGCGCAAAGCATGCGGTTGCTTTTATGCAATCCGGAATTAAGAGAGCAGTTAGCAAAAAATGCACAGCAGCGGTTTATTGACAACTTTAGCTATAACAACATGTTATCCCGATATGAATCAATTTATGCTCAAATATAAGACCGGCATTGAGTGGTTGAGTTACATTCTCTTTGCTGTCACCTTGTTTTCGCTTGCTTTCCCGTGGTCGCTGACTCAACCGCTTATTGTAGCATGGGTGGTAAGCTGGTTGCTTGAATTCCGTTGGCTCAAACGTCCGACATGGCACAATAGTCTTATCCCGCAATTATTGTTAGTCGCATTGTTGATTTTCGAAGCCTTGTCGCTCCTGTGGAATGACAATACATCGGCTATCCTGCATGAAGTCAATATCCACCATCCGATTCTGTATGTCCTGATTTTGAGTCTTTGGGGGGTAAACGATAAATACGATGCCGACATACTTCGAGTTTCATTAATAATGGGTTGCCTGCTGTCCGCCGTGTTTTATATCGGATTTAATTACCACGTTACAAACAATCAGATTGAAGAATTTCTGCGTCCCAATACATCATGGAACATATTTGACTTGGGAGAAGGACCTGTTAAATGGATAAAACACCGTCAGCATTATTCTATCGTACTGCTGATGGCTGTAGCTTTCTGTCCTTCATTATACCGTGTAATCAGGCAAAGAATAGGATGGTCTAATATTGCTGCAACAAGTATCACTCTCATAGTTGCGGTACTTCTTATTACTATTATTTTTTCCACCTCATCACGCATTGCGTTGTTGCTCCTGCCCATAATAATACTTATTATGTTTTTCCACTACGGGAGCCGTTATGTAAGCAAACGTACCATAGCGATAACGACAACACTTGTTATTGTCATCGGCATTGCGATACTTGCCACTCACCCGCGCATGAAACGTTTGTACAACGATATGGCAAACATTGAGCAGGGGAAAACGGAGAATCTTGATTATCCTCAAGATCCTCGCTGGCATATATGGCAGACAGTGATTGACAATCGCGATAGTTACGGGCTGTTAGGTATAGGTATAGGTAATGACATTCCTTTTTTGGTTGAGAAATACACAGAAGAGGGTTTCGGACATGAGGCATATCAGGGTTATAGTGCTCACAACCAGTTTATGCATAAGTGGATTACTTTAGGTCCTATTGCTGCAATACTATTGCTTTTGGCATTCGGATTGATGCCCTTTATGCCGCGTAGAGGCTATAGATATACCGCTACGGTTACTTCATTGGTATTTGTTGCGAGCATGATGACTGATATACCATTGGAGTTTATCGGTGCTTTATATATTCTGTATTGTGCGTTGATACTGATTGAGACAGAGGTCAGATCTCAAGCATCATAGTGAACATAAGCCCTCGGGGGCGAGTGAGCAGGTAGAGGTCAAGTCCTTCACCAAAAGCATCTCCGGCGAGTTTTGAGCCATAGTCGAAGAGATTATAACCGACCAATTTGAGTTCATACACCTTGTTTCGAGCGGTGATATTGCGGTATATGATATTCACATCCACATCAAATACGGGGTCTGTCCATAGAGGTGTGCCGGCAGAATAAGACAATCTGTCTTCATCCACATCATAAGTGAGATTGTAATTCCATTTGGGTCTGCCGTTGAGGTATTTAAATAACAATCCTACCCTCCAGTGTTTGGTATTAATGCCGGTCATCACCCGCAGAGTGGCATAGGGCATTGCCTGACGAGTGGCATAGGGTGAGTGACACACGGTGAGCGGCGTTGGCTCCGAGAGTGTCATCAAATCCATGGCTCTGACATCGTTGCCGTAAAAGCTATAAGCCATCAGTGTTGACTGCCATGAGGCAGAGAACAGGAATATGTCACCGTTATACGCATATTTTATCACATTGGAGAGATAGTAAGGTGTGTTAGTAAAAAAATTATCGCTCTGTAGCGGTCGATAATCAACAACATAATATTTTTCACTCGGCTGTTCAAAAAATGTTCCGTCAAGCATATAGCCGTATTCTGACAAGTCTCGGTCATAATTAACTGTCCACAAGTGATAAAATTTTTTCGCCACGGTGTTAAAGGATATCTCGTGCCGTCCCAAAGCTACTTTTATCGGCAGGTCGATGAGTACATACTGCGGTTGCTGAAGATAGCCGTTGATTGTGTGATATTTACCACCCGTGGTACTGAACAGTTCGCCATGAGAGTTATATATCAAGCCTGTGTTCCAGCCGTTGGAGAAGAAACGCATATCATCTAACGAAAATGGTATTCTGTAGTTGCCTATTGTGAGTCCCATGGAGAATATTCTGTTCGGTCGCCAGTTCAGTGCTGCCTCAAGTTGCCAATTCGGACGGACAACTGATTTTTTATCAGCCTGAATAAAACCGTCAAGAGTAAAATCAGCCACTAAATGCATGCTGAACTTTTTTTTGTCGTGAAAATGAGCTTCTAAACCTACTGTATTCTCTAACAACGCTCCATACATGAAACGCGAATCCCAATTTACGGTATAGCGGTCGCCACTCTCCATTTCCTCGTAGAACCAAACCATTTCGTTGGTCTGATTGTTCTTGTTCATACCATGATAGAAAATAAGTGAGTTAAATCCGTCATAACGAACTCGCAGCCACTTTTTTATGTCATACGAGATATTGCATGAATAGGAAAGTTCGTGATTCATTCCTTTTGGTTGCCAAGGTTCATAACCTACTCCGTCAATATCAACCATGGAGCGTGAGAAATTATTTGTGAGAGTCATTCCCATTCCATAAGTTATGCCCATGGTCCATGTGGGTCGTTTCAATCCGAATAGTCGATACTTATCGGTATTCCATTCCGGGTTGCGAAAATATATTGAGGCTGTATAGTAGTCCTGCGTGTATAACTCGTTGATATTAAATCCAAACTCTTGTCCGCCGGATTTTCGTGAGGCATTGATTAGATAGTACATGCGCACCATATCCCGCCGTTCTACTTTGCGCGTTGGGGTTGACATGGGAACTTCGCCATCGGCTTGCACATGGTAGTAATAGTCGTGGGCATAATTCACTCCCGAAAATTTATTCAGACTCACTATACGCCGCATTCCGCCATCGGCGTAGGCATGTTGGCAGAAAGTGCGGAAATAACGTACTGTTTTTCTGTCTTCAATATTATATTGAAAATCCACCTCTCCACCAATGGGTGTAAACGAGCGGTCTGTAGGATAAAAACCTGATTTTCTGCTGCCTACGTCAGGTCCTCCGAATAGTCCTGACACATCAAACATTGTCGAGACATAATTGGCATTGGCATAATTGGCAGATTCGAGATTTAACCTCGACTGATGTGTGTCAAAAGCGAGGTTGTGATAGGTCATGTTGAATTTATACGGTGTTACACCGGGCATAAACCGGCTGTCGATACGGAAGCCGTCTTTATAGATACGGTTCATACGGTAACTGTTGCCTTCAACGGAAAAGAGCATCATGTCTCCGTTAGTCCATGTTCCGTTGGTCTGACCATAGAAGTCAACGTATTGAGACTGTTTGTCTAAATATTCGGCAAGACTGCCGGAATGGAGGCACAGCACAAACCATTCGGCGGCTATACTATCAATGCCGAATTCGGCAGATTGCGCGTTATAATCATTGACTCCAACGGTTTTTTGAAAGCCCCATTGTTGTCCAAAAGCGCGTTGGTTGAGTGCTTTTGTTTGCCCGAGTTGAGCCATTGCAAAGCGACACAACAGCAACAACAGCAAAAATAATATGTATTTTTTGCTATTCAAAAACAGTTTTTGTTATTTTACGCTGCAAAGTTACAAAAAAATCAACATATTACAATAATATAGGCATAAAAAACTGCATTTCGTGTTATCCGTTGAAATGCAGTTTTGGTATTTTATTTCATTATTATTACGAAATATAGCACAAAATTGGGAGCGTACACATCAGTACGTCCCTGCATTAGTGGCGAACGTTTCTAAACGTTCAATAAATTAGCGAAACTTGACAATTTGGAAAACCACTCTTATTTTCACATTGTCAAATTGCCGGAATTCAAATTAATCCTCGTGTGCGCGAAGTTGCTGCACGTAAATGGCGTGAATCTTCTGCTCGCGTTTCAGCACTGATGGTTTGTCGAATTGCTGACGGCGGCGAAGCTCTTTAATCACACCGGTTTTGTCGAATTTACGTTTGAATTTTTTTAAGGCTTTCTCGATATTATCGCCTTCTTTTACAGGTACAATAATCATATTTATATAATTTATTTATTTCCAATTTTCATCCTCTCTTCATCCTCTCGGAATCGGACTGCAAAATTACAAGTTTTTTATCAATTGACAAAATTATTCAATATTTTTTTTCAATATTTTTTGCGCCACATTGATTCCGTCCATTGCGGATGAGGTTATTCCTCCTGCATAACCGGCTCCTTCGCCGCAGGGATAGAGTCCGGTTATCTCTATATGTTGCATGGTTTGTTTGTCGCGGGGGATACGTATCGGGCTGCTTGAACGGCTTTCTACACCGACTATCACGGCTTCGTTGGTCAGGAAGCCCTTGTATTTGCGGTCAAAATCCTTAAACCCTTGCTGTAAACGTTTGCTGATTATATCCGGCAGCCATAAGTCCAAGCGCGATGGTACAATACCCGGGAGATAGCTGCACGGGGGCAGTGAGGCAGACGTTTTTCCTTCAACAAAATCACGCAACCTTTGTGCGGGAGCACTCTGCGGACTACCTGATTTTCGGGTTCTTAAATACGCTTCGTGTTCGATTTCTTCTTGGAAACGCAGAGCGCCTGTCGCGTTTTGATTTTGTAACGGGAGGTCTTCAACATGAACTTCTACGACAATTCCTGAATTGGCATACGGCGAGTTGCGTTTCGATGATGACATTCCGTTAACGACACATGACTCTTTCTCACTGCTTGCGGGTACTATATGTCCTCCGGGACACATGCAAAACGAATACACGCCACGACCATCAACTTGGGTGACTAAACTGTAGGAGGCGGCTGGCAGGTATTGACCACGGGGATAGCCGTGATACATGAGTTTGTCAATCAGGGTTTGAGGGTGTTCCACTCTGACTCCGAGGGCAAAATTTTTGGGTTCTAATTTCACGCCTTCCTGCGCAAGCATGCGGTAGGTGTCATGTGCGGAATGACCTATCGCGAGAATTACAGCATCGGCATATATATTGAGAGTTGAGAGTTTGGGGTTGAGAGATGTTATCCTGCAGCCTTTGACTGCGGAATTATCTATTATCAATCCGTCAACGCGGTGCCGGAAATAAATCTCACCTCCGCAATCCAATATGGTCTGCCGGATATTCTTCACTATTTGAGGTAAGCGGTCGGAACCGATATGGGGATGTGCTTCATAAAGGATATTATCAGCGGCTCCATGGTAATGGAATATCTCCATTACTCGCTGTATATTTCCGCGTTTGTTGCTTCGCGAATAGAGTTTGCCGTCCGAAAAAGTTCCTGCTCCACCCTCTCCGAAACAATAGTTGGATTCAAGGTTCAGCCCGTTGTTTCGATTGAGTTGCGCAATATCGACTTTTCGGTCTGACACTTCTTTTCCTCGTTCTATAATAATTGGTTTTACACCGCCTTCAATGAGTTGTAGTGCTGCAAACAGTCCTGCCGGTCCTGCTCCTACAACAATAACTGATTTTGAACTTTTATTAACTTTCTGATATTGTGGCGGTTGATAGGGCAATTGTGTATTGGCATATTTATTATATAGCTCTACGGTCAACATAATCTTAGGTTCCCGCTGGCGCGCATCAATAGAACGGCGGATGATGCGGATAGCAAGGTCTGACTCCGTTTTGTTATTACGGCTGCCATTGCTATGCGCCATACGACAAGCCTCATTAAAGACATAACCTGTGTCGGAGGCCTGTTTGGGGGTAAGTATGAGATTTACAATTTGCGACATTTTATCATTGGTAATTTTTCTAACTTTTAAATTTATTTTCCCACGGATTTAACGGATTTAGACGGATTTTTATTTTCCCACGTATTTAACGGATTTAGACGGATTTTTTTTACTTCTAACAGCGTCAGCGGTCTGACTTCTAACTTCTAACATCTTATCGAGAGTCAGAATCTGATTCAGGATGCTGACTTTGTAGAACTCGGTTACAACATCTTTCATCTCTTGCGGTAAAAAAGAGAGTGCCTGCTGCTTCATCTCGTCGGGTATGTCCCATATTGCTTCTGCTATACTGCCCACGATTGCGCCAAGCGTATCGGCATCGGCGCCGAGCGATACTGCCCTACGTAAAGCATCCTCAAACGATGAACTCTCGCTTATTATCCATAATGCCACAGGGACGGTACCTTGACAAGTTTCGTCAAAATGGTTTTGTACATTCTTGAGTGACAAACGGATGTTATATCCCGAAAGCTCCAGTGCCCTTTTTAATCCGATGTTTATTATGTCGTCTTTGGTGGGTGCCTTATTTTTTTTCAGAAAGTCTAACCGCATAAAGAGACATTCGTAGATTGCAGCTGCCACAGCCTGCGCACCTTTGATTCCCTCAGGGTGATTATGCGTACATTGGGAAGTTTCTTTTGCAAGTATTTCCACTCCTGATAGATCTTTTGACCACCATGCCACCGGACTAACGCGCATGGCAGCACCGTTGCCAAAACTGTTGTACGGCTGCGGATTATCGCTCATTACCCACGCGGCAAAGCGTCCGCCATAGCCGCCCATTGGATGAGGGTAGCGGCGGCACCAATCGTGGATACTCTCACCGAAATCTCTGTTCCGCAGCAAGGCATCCGCCACGGCAACAGTACAGATGGTATCATCGGTGAAACTACATTCATTTGAAAACAACTCAAAATTATAATCGTTGGTAGGGCTAAACTCAAACCTGCTACCCGCAATATCTCCGATAATTGCTCCTAACATAAGAATCTGTATTAATTGGTTAAAATATATCTTTATATTCATCTGTGCGTGTAAGAACTACCGGCTCCATTATCCGCCACATATCGTTCTTCGGCACAAGCCTCGAAATACACACCTTGCAGCTTGAAGTACTGATAATGCAGGTCTGTTCCTTTAGGAAAATCATCCTTCAGGAGGATAATCGGGGAATAACCCTCTTCGTTAAGTTCCTTCATATCTGCTTCTCGCCCTCCGATATAACAGCACCGACTGCCACGTCCATCGCCTTATCCACTCGCAGAACGCCATGAAAATAGTCAGGCATCATATGAATGAGCAAGTAGGCTGATACGGCAAGCGAAACAGTCCTTGCTCTTTTAGTCTGCAAAGGAAGCAGTGCGTTATCAGGTGGAATTGCGGATAGTCGTCTTTATAATGATTATCACAACAGATTATATTTTTCTAATACGGCTCTTAAATATGCATAAGGTATCTCGTGGTCAAACAACTCATAAAATTCTTTCAGTGTTGTAAATTTAGGGTTGTCCGCACGGGCTGACAATATCTTGTTGATAATTTCCGTTGGAACAAAATCCGTTATCAAAATCTGTCCTTGCTCGACATATTTCGCCAAATGCCCTAATATAGTACCAACATTCAGTTTTCTTATCTCGGCAATCTGTTCAGGAGTCTTTCCTGCTGAATATAATTGGTAGGTCAGCTCGTATGTTGATGGTTTGGGTTCTTTTTTCGGTTTTTGTTTTTTCTGACTTTCAGATTTGGTTTTCTTTGAAGCCGTCGTCTCCGGTTTGTCAAATGCTGATGGAGTCTGCATCGGAGCAGCCACAAACTTACTCTTGGCTTGCAGGTATGCCTCTGTTGAAGCCTCTCGGCTGACGGCTTGCATCAGTGTCGTTTTCTGCGACAGGACGAGATACAGGTCGCTTATAATCGTATCAAAGTCTGCCGCGTCAGCCTTGTTCTTACACCTGCACGGATGTTCGCTGACCTTATCTGCCAACTCTTGTATCCTCGGTACGAAATATCCTGCCGCTGCTGTTAATCGCTGCTGAAGATAGTCATGCGAGCCCTCCGATATTATAATCTTTGCCAACTGCCTTTGAAACTTTTCGCTTACCGCCACCAAATCGGACACCTGCCGTTCGAGGTTGTCTAAGAATAGTACGGTCTGGGGATTGAACGACACACATTTAGCCACATGCTTCTGTAGTTGTTCTATTACAGTCTGCAGTCTCTTAATATCGTAAAGACCTGAAAACAAATGTAGCTGATACTCTTTCTGCGCCTGCCCAAGACTTGCCGCAGACTGCTCCGTAGTGAGCTGATTATGCACATAATTGAGTACTTGGCGGTCGTTGCCGAGACTCACATTCTGTAGCGGTGAAGAGAGTATAATACCCTCTAATGTGCGGCAGCGCGACAGTGCCACATACACCTGTCCCGCAGCAAAGGCACGCGCAGCGTCGACTATCACGCGGTCGAAGGTCAGTCCTTGGCTTTTGTGAATGGTTATCGCCCATGCTAAACGCAACGGATATTGAGTAAAGGTGCCGAGCAGTTCCTCTTCTATCTTGCCGGACTTGGGGTCCTCTTTGTAGCGGATATTCTCCCATGTCATCGGCTCTACCTCAATATCGCCGTCCTCGCAGCTGACAAGGATAGCATCATCGCCAATCTTGGCGACGATACCCAACTTGCCGTTATAAAACCTGCGCGGCTTTTGGTCATCGTTGCGGATAAACATAACCCGCGCTCCTTCTTTGAGCGTCAGTGACTGCTCTGTCGGATAACTGTTCTCGGGAAAATCTCCATGAACAACCGCCTCGAAGTGGTAAGTCCGTCCTGTGAGTTCATCCAACCGTCTATGATTCAGGTCATCCGCTTGTTGGTTATGGGTTGTCAGCGTTATATGGAAATCGTCTGGAAGCGCTGGTGTCCTTAGCTGCGTAAAGGAATCTTTACTCGCAAAGTTCGGCATATACCTCGCTGCCAACATTGCCCTACTCTCCCCTGACAATCTGTTCTCCCTCACCTCATTAAGCAGCCTTACAAAATCTTCGTTCTGCTGCCGAAATACATGGTCAAATTCGATATAGACAGGCTGCACCTCTTGCATCACCTTGCTCTGGAAGAAATACGGACCCTCGTAATACTTTGCCATTGTCTCACGTTCCTCGTCTCCGTGCACTACGGGTTGCAGCTGCATCAGGTCGCCTATCATCACCACCTGCACGCCGCCGAAGGGTAAGTCGCGCCGATAGCGATAATGGCGTAGCACGGCATCTATGGCATCCAACACGTCCGCGCGCACCATACTTATCTCGTCTATCACAAGCATCTCCAAGTGATAGAGCATCTGCCGTTTGCGCTGCATCATACGCTGTTCGGCAAACATTTGTCGGTATGATTGCTGTGTCGGAACGAGCGTTCGTATCGGGAGTTGGAAGAAAGAGTGAATGGTCATGCCGCCGGCATTGATAGCCGCCACACCCGTTGGAGCTACTACGGCGATGTTTTTCGGCGACACCTCACGAAGTCGCCGCAGGAAAGTTGTCTTGCCTGTTCCTGCCTTGCCGGTGATAAACAGACACTTATTCGTCTTCTGCGAAAACTCTTCCGCCAAACGATATGCTTCCGACTGATGGGCTGACGCTTCCTGCTGCTCGTTTTTTTGTGCCAACCGCATATCTATGATACCTGCTACCATCTCATCCTGCAATTCTTTATGGGAACGAAGAACGGTGTTATGCTCTGCATCGTGTACTATATGCTCTACATCTACCCCGTGTTCATAAAACCACCGCGACACCATAGCAAACCTGTGACATTCAAGCGGATTGGCCTCGGAACACATCAATGCAATCTTATAACCCTTCTCCAAACCCTTCTTCACTCGCTCCGTTCCGTGCAAAAAAGCCGGTGTTTCAACAGCCATCTCAAAATTCACCTTCCCATCCGCATCGAGGCTGTCTGTCCGCCTTGCTCCGAACTCCTCGCCAAAAGGTAAATATGCAATACCATTTCGCTTCAAGGCTGCCTGCAAGGGCTCACGGTTGAACTGGGGCGTGTATTTGCTTGCAGGCACTGACCTCACATCTGCCACTGCCTGTACACCAATCGTTTGAAGCATCTCTAAAAACTCCTCAAACGATTGATTCGAATGTCCTATGGTATATAATGTATTCATACTTTTTCATAGAAAGACAACCCTGTTAAATTAGCCAATCCAAGTAATTATCCGGCGTGATGACTACTGTCTCTTTGATGTCATACGCCTCAAGAAATGATTTCGGAAAAGTAGTACGACCCTTGTTGGGATTCCATTTCATCTCAAAGGCAGTCATCATTCCATCACATTCCTCAATATAATCAATCTCTCGTTGCTCTTTGGTGCGCCAAAAATAGATATTGGCATATCTGCCGTTATAGTGATTGTATTTGATGCGTTCGGATATAAAGAAATTCTCAAATAATGCCCCCATATCTTGGCGCAGGTTAACAGGATTGAAATTTTGAATCAAAGCGTTACGAATACCATTATCATAGAAATAGATCTTCTTTGACTTCTTGAGTTCATTACGCAGATTACGACTTAGTCCGTAAAGCCGGAAGATGATATAGCATTTTTCTAATAAATCCACATATTTCTCTACCGTCTTATTATCCGTACCCACCGTTTGCGCCAACTCGCTGTAAGAAACTTCACTCCCCACTTGAAGAGCCAATGCCACTAATAGTTTCTCTAACAATACCGGCTTGCGCACTCCTTCCATAGATAGCAAATCCTGATACATATAGCTCCCCGACAGATTTAATAATATATCACGGATATTATTTCTCCCGGTTATGACATCGGGGAATGAGCCATAAATCAAGCGAGACTCAAAGGATTGCCTTATGCGCAACAGACCTCCGTTGTTCATTAACTCTTGCGTAGAAATAGGATACATGTGATACTCAAACTTTCGTCCTGTCAATGGCTCGTTCAACTTTCCTTGTAACATAAATGAGGAGGAGCCGGTTATCAGCAACTGAACATCCTTGAAATGATCAGTGATAAGCTTGAGTATTATACCTATACCTTTCATACGTTGTGCCTCATCCACATAAATGATTTTATGGTTCCCGACTAATTGGCGCATATCATTCATGTTATCGGCATGTTCTAACAGCGCACGAGCCTGTGCATCATCACAGTTCAATGTCAGTATTTGCTCTGGGCTTACTTGCAAATCCGAGGACGATAAAATCTGCTCGAACAGAGTGGATTTACCCACCTGCCTTGCGCCAACAACGATGATTGCTTTGCCAAGGAACATGTGACCCCGAATCACTTGCTCAAGTTGTCGTTTAATGAGTGCCATATATATCTCGTTTTGTGGCGCAAAGGTACAACATTTTTTTAATAAATGCAAATTTTGTACTGATTTTTGGGATTATATCCCTAAAAATTGGTGTGTTTTTATAGATTAGATGGTGATTGGAGTATTTGTGACCGTTCGTTCATTGGTCAGACTGCGTTATCAATTGCGCCAAAGCGTTAAGTGCAAGAAAACGGTAGCGGAGCGTGTCGTGCGGCAGTGTGCCTGCTTTGCGAAACACCTGCGCCTCTATGTCTTTGTCCTCATATAAGTCTTCATTCGGCTCTATCAGCAGCAACCGCCCTGCGGCACAAGCCTCGAAATACACGCCTTGCGGCTTGAAATACTTGTAGTGCGGGTCTTTCTCTTTCGGGAAGCCGTCTTTTAGGAGGATAATAAGTGGATAACCTGCCTCTCTGATTGCCCTGCATATCTGCTTCTCTCCCTCCGATATTCCTGCGCTGACAAACACCATCCCCCGCTCCGCTTCTGCGAGGCAATGCTCATGTTTTTTGTCTATCTCCGTTTGCGTCAACCGCCGCGAGCATTGCAACATGGCTTTCATCGGATAGTCCAACAAGAACTGATTGCCGAGCGTGGTACAACTGAATCCCGCCACCTGCACCCGCTGGTGCAACTTAAACAGCTGCGGGTTAGCCCGCTTTAGCACCGCTCGGCGCGGGTTGTCGTGCACATAGTCAATCATTCTCTGCAACTGCCCAGGCGAATGTAAGATACGCTCATGGTAATAGGCAACATCGGGTTGCCAAATAGAACCTGTGCTCGCAAAAATGCGAGCAAAATGCACAAAACCTCTGTCACTATTGTGTATCCCGGTGGTGCTATCATTGCTGTGCATTTCAGTGGCGTTTTCGCCACCGCCCATATACATCTCCTTGTAGGTTTTTGTGCAGGCAACCTTAAAGCCCCGAATCACTGTCCCTATGCTCTGCGGCAGAGACTCTAACACTTGTAGTACAAGATGGATATGATCGGGCATTATCTGTGCTGCAATAATCTTAAGAGCATAACCCTTGGGGAGATAAAAGCTCGGCATGCCTTTAAGTATTCGCCATACCTGCTTGCAAAAATCGTTGAGCTTAATATGAGCTTCTTGAGGAGTTGGTGCTTCTAATTGTCCGAACAGCGGGAAGCTTTCTGCGACTACTAATGTGAAATGATATATGGCACGCCCACGGTAGTCCCAGTGTTTCTCCCGATGATGACGATTAGTGTCAATCTTATATCGCCACCCGTCATCTGTAAGTTCTTTTTGTGGTTTATATTCGGTCATATCATTAATGCTGGTCATTAGGAGGTACGTATATGCCTCGTCCTTGCATTCAATCCCAATATTTCGCACAATCGGTTTCCGCTAACCGACATCTATTCTTAATCTTATGCAAAATTAGTAATATATCCTGATATACGCAAGATTATAATATATTTTGGTCTGCTATATATGGAACTTTAACACCAAATATGTGCGGCAGCAACAACGGAATCGTCCGTCAAGAGCCATTTGTCTAAAAGGTTATTCTCCATGCTTGCCGTTGCTCAGGTACCAAGTGACGGTTACATCTTCGCCTGCACAGAGGTCATCGGGGGTGATGTCGAGCGAGTCAGCAGTGCAGCCTTTGGCTTCCGAACACTCATGCAGATTGCGAGCCTGCAATATTGAAACTCAAGAAGTAGCGTTTAGTCTCCATCTGACGGAGAGATTTCATTTTCTTTTCCATAATCGTATTTGTTTTGAAGTTGTATCATTTTAAAGTAGTTTTCCCCTTACGCTTCTATATAACAACTGTTATATACCTTCCTTGTTCCGGTCGCGAGCAGGATGCTCGCGTTCCTGATGTGACGCTGCAAAATTATATGCGCAAAGTGCAAGAACAGATACAGGGGGCTTCGTGACTCCCTAAATCCGGATTCTTAATTGTAGTGCCAAAATATTTTTAGCGAATTAAGTGGGAAACATTATTTAGGTAATATGTAATTGTAGCGCGATCCTTCTTCCGGCTTCGGGAACCCCATTCTCTCACGAACCGACAAGATAAAATAGTTTGCATTAAACGTATTTTCAGACGGATTCCTCGTCATGACAAAACGGTTTCCTTCGAATAGCCACATAGGGACGAATATCTCTTCGCCTGATTTGAGTACAATAACCGTATGGTGTGTTGCAACGCGCGAAAGCCAAAAGCCTATATCAATATACCAGTGAGCCACATCGGTCGGTTTGAAGGTAATAGTTTTCTCTTTGTGCCGATAGGTGAACATATTGGTCTGCATATCAATTTCTAAGGTAGTATGTACAGCAAAGACATAACTTATCCAGTCAGCACAGAACATAGATAATCCATATAACAGAATCAAGGTAAGGACAATAAAAGCGGGGAGGTGCATTGTATCCTCAATATTGATACCGTCAATCATATCCGCCCATAGTACCATTATAACTATCGCGGGTGCTGTCATAAACAAGAGCCATATCAAGCCCTTGCGGTTCGATTTGAATGTGTGTATTGTTTTCATTGTATCATCACATTTTACCTTCCATCCCCTCCAATTTTTCAAGTAAGTTGGTTAGTGTTTTTTGTTTAATACGAGTCAATGCATCGGACACTCTATATTTTTCCACGAGCCATATTTCGGTGTTAGTCCCTCACACCTCGTTGAGGTTTATCTTACCGCCGGAAGATGGTGGATATTAAACTATAGACAAACTAACCGAAAACCGAGATTGACGAAGCTGAACGTGGGTGTGCTGTGGTCGCGGCACGACACGCGACATCGCCTCGCGTTGCTATTCCAACTGCCGCCACGCGACACACGGTAAGAGCCTGACGAAGCTCCTTGCGGATAGCTTTGTGAGGAAGAGTTATAACTGACATAACTATCCTGACACCACTCCCATACATTACCTGACATATCGTACAGTCCCAACTCATTCGGAGTCTTCGTTGCCACAGGATGCGTACTGCTGCCGCTGTTATCCGAGTGCCATGCCACATTGTCTATCGTGTTGCTGCCGCTGTACTTACAGCCATTGCTTTTCTCGCATCCTCGTGCTGCATACTCCCACTGCGCCTCGGTCGGCAAAGCAAAACGCATATCACCTAACTGCGAAGAAAGAAGCGAATTGAGCTTTTGGACAAAGGTTTGACAGTCTTCCCAACTGACATAGTACATCGGATAATTGTCACCCTCACCGCGTAATGGCCAACTTGTGTCAGCCTTGTCCCGCTGCTGACTAATGGTCGTCCCCATCACCGCTATCCACAGTGCTTGAGTCACTTCCGTCTGACCGATATAGTAATCACTCAATGTAACGCTATGTGCCGGTTTTTCACTATCATAGCAATCAAAACCCTGTTCGGAAGTGCAACCCATAGTGAACGTGCCTCCCTCTACCGCAATCATCGTAAAGGATACACCATTGACGATGAAAGTTTGCTTCGATTTATCCTCGGTTACCACTTTGAAATGCGACACTTCAGCTGTGTCGCCGACCTGCCCGGCAACGACATTCGTCACCGTCTGCGCACCTGCTATGGTTGCTAAACACATAGCAGCAAATAAAATGATTGATATTGCTTTCATTTATTGTATTGTTTTAGAAATACCGGCGACAGTTTACAATTGGCGCACAAAGGTAAAAAAATAATCAACTTATACAAATAATTTGTATATCCGCGAGATTTTGTGAAATAGAGTTGAATTGATACGAACCTTTGACCGATTATCCGTATACACAATTAGAACGTATTTATCGCCACAAAAAGAAGTATGCTTTATACCAATACCTGCTCGCTGTGGTTCTTGGTATCCACTTTCTCTCTTTGCCGATAAGGTCCTTGTCGGTAACGACCTGCCCATCCTGATTAAGCACGCTAAACTGCGGCATCTTGTCTCCAATCTGTAGGCAACTACTCAAACAACTCCCGCAACTCTGTGTTGCTCAGTTTGCCTATCCAGTTTTCACCCGCCGAAACAGTCATCTCTGCAAGGTGTCGCTTGTCTTGTATCATCTCGTCTATTCGCTCCTCAAAGGTATTCTGCGTTACAAACCTATGAACCAATACATTCTGGTGCTGACCGATACGATAAGCACGGTCGGTCGCCTGCGCCTCTACCGCCGGGTTCCACCACAAGTCGTAGTGAATCACATGACTTGCCGCCGTCAGATTCAGTCCCGTACCTCCTGCCTTGAGCGAGAGCAAAAAAATATGGTCAGTCTTGCTGTTCTGCTGGAAACGCTCCACCATAGCCTGCCGCTGCTTGATGCTGCACCCGCCGTGCATGAACAGCGGCATCTCGCCTACTCGCTCTGCTATCATCTTTTGCAGCATCTCGCCCATCTCCTTGAACTGCGTGAATACCAACACTTTCTGACTGCTCTCCACGATACTCTCAAGCAAAGTGAGCAACAACTCCGTCTTACCCGACTGCTCAGCCGTAAAGTCGCCGTTTTTCAAGAAAAGAGCCGGATGGTTGCATATCTGTTTGAGTGCTAGAATCATCTGAAGCACAAGCCCTTGCCGCTTGAACAGCGATTGTGGGTCATCGCCCTCAATGCCCTCAATAGTCTTCATCGCATGCTGCACGGTCTCGTGATAGAGTGCCGCCTGTTTGTCGGTCAGTACAACCGCCTCGTTGCGTTCAATCTTGTCAGGCAGGTCGGAAATAATCGATTTGTCGGTTTTCAAGCGCCGGAGCAGGAAAGGTGCCGTGATGAGACGAAAACGCTCTGCCACACGTTCATCGCCGTCTTTCTGAATGGGAGAGGCATACTTTTCTTTGAACGATTTGATAGCCCCGAGATAGCCGCTGTTGGCATAGTCCATTATCGACCAGAACTCCGACAGACGGTTCTCCACCGGCGTACCGCTCATAGCGATATGCGTATCGGCAGGAATAGCGCGTACCGCCTTACTCTGCGCCGTGTCGGCATTCTTGATGTTCTGCGCCTCGTCTATCACCATCAACTGCCAATGTTGTTTCTTCAACTGCGTCACATCCGACCGCAGAACGCCGTATGTAGTGAGCAGAATATCCGCATCAAACTCTTTGAGCGACCGCTGCGGACCATGATAGGTGAACACTGTCAGTTCAGGCGCAAACCGCTGCAACTCAGCCTGCCAGTTGGTAATCAGACCCGTAGGCACCACAATCAGTATATGCTTTTCACTTAACAGCCCATCATCTTTCATTCGCTGCAATAAAGTAATGACTTGCAGCGTCTTGCCAAGACCCATATCATCTGCGATGATACTCCCGAAACCAATCCTCATATTCCTGTACAGCCATGCATAGCCTCGCTCCTGATACGGGCGCAGAGTGGCGTTGATGGCAGGGGGAACAGGTATATCCTCCTGCTCGGTGAGTTGCCGAATCAGTTGCCTTACTTCGGCTGTGAGTTCAATATGCGCACCCTCATAACTCTCTGTCAGAGCCGCTTGCAGAAGTTGTGTGCGACTGAGTTCGTGAGTGTCAGTCAGTGCTTTGGTGAGTTTGACAATCTCCGCCTCGCTGATGTAGATATACTGCTGTTTGAAGCGTATCAAGCCACTTGCCCTCCGAGTCAGTTTCAGGAACTCTTCAGGAGAGATAATCTCCTCGCCAAGAGCAACTTGCCAGTCGAATCGAAGCATGTCGTCAAGCCGCAGGTAACCACTGCCGTCGGTCTCTTTCTTCGTCAGCCTAACGCTAATCTTCGGGCGAATCAAAGTCTGTAACGACTTGGGCAGCAACACCTTCACTCCCAACAAACGGATGATGGGCAGCGAGTTAAGCAGAAAAGGCACGAACTCGCCTTGCGTGAAATAAACAGGTTGTGCGCCCTGACGGTTGATATATTGCTCCAAACCGCTTATATATGCCGACAGAAGCGACAACTCTTTTAGTGCCGAGAGCCTTTTGGCGGCAAAGCGTTTGTCGGTAAGAAAATCTTTAAGCATAATTTCCTCGCCTTTATGACTGACAGCAATATCAAGAGCAAACTCCTCATCGGCTTCTGTGATAATAAGCGATGGCGTGTATTCGCGTTGGGCAATATACAAACGATCCAACCACGAGCGTATATTGACAGGTATAGCCCGTTCACCCACATCGTCAAAGTCGTATTCCCTGCCACCGAAGAATACCTCACGCACAATATCATCCTTGACTTTTGTGGTCAACGCGGGAATAATATTTCCCAATAGCCAAATCAGCAGACATTCAGCACGATTGGCAAGCAACTTGTTCTTCTTTTTCGGACCATCATAAACGGTCAGCAAATCAAACGGAATCATACCGTTCAGTTGCTCCACCACACGCGCTGTTTCTTGGTCTATCATGGCAGGCAACCAACACACCCGATACATATCGCAACTATCAATCACTATCTTCGGAATAACAGCACCGTTAGCCGCCAAATGCAACGCACAAAGCAAGGCTTGATGCAGAACCGAAACCGACACATCGTAATCAGTCAGATAATCATCCGGAATATGCAGCAGCGCATCTATAAACTCCTCGTCATAGAGGGTGGCAGGTTCAGAACCGCCGTATTGCACATACTCTTGCTCAAAATTGAAATCATCATTGAGGCAAAACCGTACCTTGTCACCCTTCCGTATCTGCTCCGTTTCAAGGTCTGCACAGCCGAGTTGCAGTTCGTCCTTGCCTTCCAATATACGGCGGGCATTTTTCTGAATATGGCTTATCTCTTTCTGATAAACAGCCTGAAAATCGCCCTTCCCGTAGAACACCGGCGAAGGTTTCAGTACTCCCGCCAAAGGTAAGGCAATATCCTGCAATCTCGACATATCCACTCGGCGAAAGTCAGCAATCTGCAAACTCTTGGCATCTTTTGCCGCAAGTTTAACCAACAAACTCTCTGTGCTCGGTATCTCAACGAGCGACTCGTTATCCTCACCAATACCTCGCTTCTTCAACTCCTCCAATAAATCCACTCCGTGAATCTTGAACACAAGAAACGGGTCATTGTCTATCTCGCGGCTCATCATATAAATCACGGCTGCCAAATGCTTGCACGGAACAGCCCAATCCGGACACGAACACGACATCTCAAGGTCGTCCCAACGCTTCGGAAAAACTTGTAACCCAATACGTTTGCATATATCCATTATTTCCGGCGACAGCTCTCTGTTCAGCAACTTGGAAATCAGTGCAGGACGCTCCGCAAGTTGTGCAATCAGTTTGTCCACCTCTTTTTTCTCAAATGCCGGCACTACTATCTGCACTTTGTAAGGAGTCCGCCTGCTACCGCTTACTTTGGCTTTTATCGTATTGCCTATAATCTCCATCTTGACCACAGCCCCGCGCCGTGCGTAGGTTGCCCCGCGCGGAATGCGGTTGGCGTAGTCAATATGCGACAATGCCCGCAACCACTCACTACCCCACCAAGTCTTTCCAAATCCCTGTGCCATACGTGTAAGTTTATTGAAATAACACCGCAAAGATACAACTTTTCCCGCACATCCACAACCAAATCCCTGCAAAATTCACTCTGCCAATCAAAAAACTTCATAAAAGCTTCATAGAAACTTTATAAAACCTTGCACAACCTTGCAAAACCTCTTGCACAACCCACCAAATTATATTACCCTTGCACCCATATTTCAGCATACTTTAGTATGATATTAGTATGTGATTAGTATATGGTTAGTATGTGATTAGTATGTTAGTCAGCAACCATCACCGAAGGCACACAATACCCACACGAATCCTCTCAATACCCACAAAGAACGCATCAGCTCAACCTGTGGCTGATATATAGCGTATTTGCCCTGCGCATTTATGCGCAGTTAATTCTCGTTTATGTATGCAGTTAATTCTCGTTTATATGCGCAGTTAATTCTCGTTTATATGCGCAGTTAATTCTCGTTTATGTATGCAGTTAATTCTCGTTTATATATTTGTCGGGATTGAATCCCGACATTACTTCAACCATATCCGTTCTTATAACTGTCGAAATGCCATTTCGACATCCTCCCCCCCCAAAAAAAATCTCCTCGCCCTCACCACAAAAAAATCAACAAAAATCAAACAATTTTTTGTAATTCACGAAAAAAGTCGTACCTTTGCAGCGTAATTTAATTAGGAGTATTGTACATAAGCACAACGGAGGACAAAACTATGGCAACCAAAATCATAGAACATACGCCTCGAAGCATCACCGTCCGCATGAGTACCGGACGATGGAACCGCATTCAGCAATTAGAACGCACTTATCGTATGGCAAATACGATAAAAAGAGGTATGACTCAAGCCGAAACCGCACCCGCAATGTCTGTATCAGAAGCTATGAATTTTATTGACACACTATGATAACTGAGATTCGTTTTTCCGAGGAGTTTAATCGCGCTTTCAAACGCCTGAAGAAACGCTATCATACTTTGCCTGATGATATTAAGCGGCTGCTTACATCGCTTGTAGAAAACCCTAAGCAGGGAGTGGAGTTGTATAATGGTATGCGAAAGGTGCGTGTCAATTTCACTCCTAAAGGTAAAGGCAAGCGCGGTGGAGGAAGAGTAATCATCCGACTGGCTGTCAGCGAAACGAGTCTTACTTTTGTTTATATTTATGACAAGAGTGATATGAGTAATGTCTCCGACGAATTTCTTGACCAAGTAATAATTGATGTGGGTCAAGGCAAATATACCTCTCTCGTCATTGAATCAACTCAAGAATAACAGAAAACAAACCAATAATTTCCGCCTATGACCCACCAGCACTGTAAAGGCAGTGCACAACATACATAATCAAGCATTTGCTTTATCAAGGATATTATCAAACTTGGACACTTTGAAAATTCTCTTCCGAAATATAGCGAATGTTCACGCCGTGAGTGTGAGCATTTCTGCATATATTGGAGAGAATGGGAGTCCAAGCCCGATAATACCAATATAAATATTATGCAACAACCGCAGAGTGTTCACACTTTTTCTATGCCCGACTTACTATACGGATAGTATAAGGATGTCAAAGGAATAGCGAATATGAATGATGCCGCAAATATCAAAAACAAGACATTATAAACCCCTATAAACAACCTATAAATATGTACCCTCAATCATTCAAAGACCTGCTCAAAGGTTATTACCCGGACAACTATATTGGTCAGGGCAATCCTTCTGCCAAAATTCTTATCATCGCCAAGGAGTGCACCAACACGAATGACATAGAGTATAAAGAACTCATTACCGATAACTTCCTCGATTGGCAACAGCAACGAACACCAGAACAAATACCTGACTGGCTTGACTGCGGTTGTGATTGGCAACAGTACCACCCGCTGCAACCATTCAAAGGACAGCGGATGTTGATAGACAGAAAAACCAATCACGGAACCAATGCCACTTTTTATGCATATCAGAAGTTCATAAATGAATTGCTCCCACCTGAAAACAGAGTTGCACGAGGCGAAAAATTGAACTTATTTGATTATTGCTTTATCACCGAACTAAGCACCAACTGCAAAAAATATAGTGGCAGAAAAGAAAACGCGACAGCTCAATCAATAGAAAAGAGACTATTAGGAGAAGATTCTATCCTCCGTCAACCGTTTTTCCAACAATTTCCGATTATCATTTTAGCATGTTTCCGCTACTACGATATGTATGGTATAGATATTCAAAAACAATTTAATACGCATTTTGTTCCGCCGACTAAAGAAATCACCAAACATGAATTTATCAATAAACATATAAGTCCCGATGGCAAACGGCTGCTTTTGCATACCAACCATTTCTCTATGCGCTCAAATGCTTTTATAGAAGCAGTAGGCGCAGAATGTAAAGCTTTTATCAAACAACAAAACATATCATTAACAAACTAAAACATTTTCATCATGAAAACAAAACTTACTCTTGCGTGCCTTGCCTTTTCTATTGCAGCAATGGCACAAGTCAGCAACCCGCCGACAGTCTTAAACATTAGTTCGGACGATGACGACAAATCAACCTACGAAATGTTTGGTGTCGTACCGGCATCTCTCTCTTATGACGGCACAAATCGTGTTTATATTCGCACAGCAGATGACCAAGTTGCAATCTACACCAACTCTTTCACTCCTGTCAAACAATTCAATATATCTGCAAATATGGAAGGCGTCCAATTCCGTGAAATAGAAAGAACGGTAACAGTAACCGTCACAGGAGGAGAATTGATAAGCCAAAATATAGTTGTATGGGATGGCGATTTAAGTTTGATTGAAATTAACGGTAGTTATGAAGTCCCTACTTCATGGGGTGAAACGGAAATAAAAAACTTTCTAGAAAGCGAAGACAATTATAATTATGAAGGTGCAATAATCTCTATCAAACCGCAACCGAATGGTGGCACATGGTTTATTTATGATATGGATGCTTATACTATTGATGAAAGAGAAACTGGTCATTATTGGAAACCTGGTACTTATGGCAAACAATATCCGACATCTGCCTATCTATGGCGTAATGGCTATTTGTATTTTGAATACAATATCGGTTATTCTGACGAGTCTCAATATTCCGAAAAACAAGTATCCTTCTCTTATGGCGAATGGACTGAAACAGGTGAAGTGGGTGGAGAGACAGATATTCAGACATGGGGCATTGGATTCCTCAATTATGATAACGACCAACTCATATTCAATAGTGAGGACGGAGACGGATTATGCTTGACACAAACTTTATTCAATGAAGATGAACAATATGAGTATTTGCATTTCCCGATTAGTTCTTATTTAGAACGCGAACAGGGACCAATTGCTAACTACCCTATATGTTCTGATTGTTACAATGAATCAACTTCTTATACTGAAATTAGTGATAGATATTATCAAGCATCTTATTCCGGTTTCAATGTAATGTCGGAAACAGGCAGCACATTACAATCTATCTCTTTCCCAAGTGGTTTTGTAATGAAGGGATATATTCATGCTCAAATAATCAAATTATCCGATGAATACTACATTATCTGCACTGGAGAAATGAACGACAATGCAGCCATGCTTGTTTATAAAATCAATCGTACAGGGACAGGCTCAAATATTCAGCAAGTCTCTGCTCCTATGTCCATTGCCGCATTCCCAAGCCCGGCAAACCGTAATCAGACTATCACTATCAACCTCGGTGGCGACAACAAAACGGCTACGGAGGTGCAGGTAATAAATATGAACGGACAAGTCCTTGTAACCATCCGATAAAGTGCAGGTTGTATAGATTTAGGGCTGTAACCGGTTGTGGTTACAGCCCTAATGATTGCAGGTGTAAATTAAAGATTATTGTGGCATCGATTCTAATAGAGCCTCCGGATGTTGCTTGACCCATTTGTGTGGCAGCAGTGGCAACACTTCTTCAACGCGAGGCTTCTCCAATGGGTTCGTATGTATAATATACGGCATCTTGGCAATGACATCATTTAGGTATAGTCGCGGGTTCACATTTTGCTCCTTGCACGTCCCAATCAGTGAGCAGATAATCGCCATCCGACCTGCTGCCTCGTGATTGCCGCAAAACAGGTAGTTCTTCCTGCCCAAAGTAATCGGACGTATCGCATTCTCCGCAA
>ERZ842401.169-NODE-169-length-87078-cov-5.885708_pt1 | contig 87078 bp, 62 predicted proteins | sample MGYA00521270_ERZ842401 | MGnify/ENA primary metagenome ERZ842401 (study PRJEB31892, sample SAMEA3878208) | bioreactor metagenome | biome: Moose rumen | place: Sweden | collected 2011-10 | study: EMG produced TPA metagenomics assembly of the PRJEB12797 data set...
GGTTCGCGGCGACAACATGATGTTCAGTCTGCTGATGCGCCAAAAGCCACCTTTCACTATCAATGACCACCGCTTTGGCATCATCATGAGAGGCGAGGCTGAAATCAACTTCAACCTGCAAGACCGCCACCTCAAGAGCGGCACACTCGTCTTTATCGGTCCAGGTACCATCATCCATCCTAAACGCCTTTCATCAGACCTCCGCATCTTTGGAATGGGACTCTTTTCCAACTTCCCCATGCCTTTTGCTCAGGGACAGATGCCATCGGCCTTCAATGGTCAGGTGCGCGACTTCCAGTTACTCGCCAGCGAAGAGGATATATCTACAGCCCAACACATTTTGGACGCCATCTGGCAAACGGTTCATGCCTCCAATGATTATCATCGTCCCACCATTACAGCACTTGTGGCTGCCCTGATGCACCACTACAACCATCTGTTCCAACAGCAAGCCGACCATCTGGCGAATAGTCGTTCGCGCGAACAGACCATCTTCGACCGCTTCCTCCAACTGGTCACCCAGCATTGTGCCGAGCATCATCAGATAGGCTACTACGCTGATCGTATGTGCCTCACCGAACGCTACCTGAGCACCGTCATTCGCCAAACCAGCGGCACTACCGCCAAAGACTGGATTGATCGTGCCCTCATCACCCGCATCAAAATAGAACTGCGCCACACAGATAAGTCTGCGGCGCAGATAGCCGAGGAGATGCACTTTGCCAATCCCTCGTTCTTCTCAAAATACTTCCATCGCCTCAGCGGCATGACCCCAGGGAAATATAAATCAATCAGTTAATAATTTTCTTGCCGTCCGAAAGAGAAAGAAGAAAAGTTCAGCTTAATTATTATGAAGACAAAAGAGGGCATGCCAAAATTGACATGCCCTCTTTCGTATGTATTGTGTAGGCTTACGCCTGATGAACCGTAATCTGGGGGAAGGGGAAGGAAATACCCTGACGATTGAATTCAGCATAGATGCGCTCTTGCGTATCGAAGAAGACGCCCCAATAGTCGGGAGCCTTAACCCAGAGACGCACAGTGAGGTTGACGCTGCTTTCTGCCAACTGAGACAGCGCCACAAAGGGTGCAGGATCGGTGAGTATGCGCTCGTCGGCACTGAACACCTCCGACAACACCTGCTTCACTTGGTCTATGTCCTGTCCGTACTCCACACTGACCGTGAGGTCGACGCGGCGCTGTTCCATGCGGCTGTAGTTGGTGATATTGCCGCTGCTGAGGGCACCGTTGGGAAGATACACCACCTTGTTGTCCACGGTCGTCAGCACGGTGTGGAAGATGAGTATCTCCTTCACCGTTCCGGCCATGCCCTGCGCCTCGATGTAGTCGCCCACCTTGAAGGGCTTGAGCAAGAGGATGAGCAGGCCGCCGGCAAAGTTCTGCAGGTTGCCGCTCAGGGCCATACCTGCGGCCAGTCCGACGGAAGCCAGCAGAGCGGCAAACGACGTAGTGTTCACGCCCAGAGCACTGACGACGGCAATGACGAGCAGGACGGTCAAGAGGATGTTGACGAAGGACTTGAGGAACGTCTTGATGGAGGGGTCGAGGTTGCGACGGTCGAGGGCATTGGCCAAGAGACGATTAATCAGGGAAACGACGAAACGTCCCACGACATAGATGATGGCCGCCACGAGGATGGTCTTACCCGCCTCGATGCAGAACGCCCAGGCCTGCTGCAGGAACTGCGTCAGGTAGCTCACGTCGCCGCGAGCCATGGCGGCCACGGCCTCTTTGGTTCCATCCACTAACTTCTCGGTTGCCGCACTGTCTACGGGCACTTCAGCTTGTAACAAATTCATCATAGTTTTCTTTCTATAGTTCTGCGTCGCTGCACTGGAAGGTGGTGCCTCGGGACATGTCGCCCGTGGTGAGGCCAAGCTTGAGCCACTTCATGCGTTGTTTGCTGGTTCCGTGGGTGAAGGTTTCAGGTTGAGAGTATCCGCGTGCCTTCTCCTGCAGGTAATTGTCGCCGATAACCTGAGCGCAACGGATGGCTTCCTCAAGGTCGCCGTCTTCGATGCTGCTGAACATCTTGTTGTCGTGATAGGCCCATACACCGGCGTAGAAGTCGGCCAGCAGTTCCAGGCGGACGCTGATGCGGTTAGCATCCTTCTCGTTGAGTTTCGACATCTGCTGGTGAGCTTGGTTCAGCGTTCCGAGCAGGTACTCCACATGGTGACCTACCTCATGGGCAATGACGTAGGCGTAGGCGAAGTCGCCGTCCGCCCCGAGTTGGGATTTCATGGAAGTGAAGAAGGAGAGGTCGATGTATAGGCACTGGTCAGCGGAGCAGTAGAAGGGACCCATACTGCTTTGTCCGTTGCCGCAGCCCGTCTGTACGCTACCCGTATAGAGCACCATCTTTGGGGGCGTGTAGGTCTTACCCATCTTCTTGAAGACATCTGTCCACACGTCCTCGGTGCCTGCCAGTATCTGGCGTGAGAACTTGGCCAGTTCCTCCTCTTCGGCGGTGAACTCGCGTCCGTTCTCGGTCTGTTCCACTACGTTGCCGTTGAGCAGTCCCGTGTTGTTGATTACGTCGCCAAGGTTTCCGCCTGTGGCGAGAGTTATGAGGGCTACGATGATGAGTCCTCCGATGCCCATGCCTCCCATCTTAGCTGCGGAGCTCATGCCGCGGCGGTCGTCTACGTTGCTGCTCTCTCTTCTTCCGTCTAATTTCATAGTTTATCTGCTTTTAGTTAGCCCCCTAAGCGCGGCCAAGGCCGGTTAGGGGGCACAAGGTGGTTAGTCTCTCCTGTAGGGGAGCCTTTGTTAGTATTCCATTACTGCGGGCAGTTCCTTGGCCTGAGCCACCATCTTCTCTACCTCCACGAGGGCGGGAACACGGCGCACGAGGTGCTTCTGCTCGTTTACTTCCTCCAGCTTGGCGTGCAGGTTGGCGGGAACGCGGTGCTGCAGCTCCTTGACGGTGTCAACGCCAGCAGCCTCCAAGAGTTCGGAGAACTGAGGACCTACGCCGTTGATACGCATCAGGTCGGTGTGGTTGGTCCAAGTGAGGATGAGTTTGGGGGAGATACCGGTTTCTTCTGCCAGTGCCTTGCGGCCAGCGGCCTTTGCACACTTCTCGAGCAGTGCGTCGGTGCTCTCGATGCCAGCGGCAATCAACTTCTGGGCGTAAACGTCGCCAATACCTTCTACGTCAACAATCTTGTAGTTCATAGTACTTTGTGTTTAATTGGTTAATAATTAGGTTGAATTTGGTTGTTCTGCCTACAAAGGTAACGAAAAAAATGCATAGTGGACACCTTTTTTCTGACAAAATGTTATGGACGGAACGAAAAAGTTTCCTAAATTTGCTTACGCTAACACATAAAACATTAACCATAACTCATAAATCTTATGTTGAATATTGATCAATTCATGCAGTCTCTGGAGACTCGCCACCCTGGTGAGAAGGAGTATCTGCAAGCAGTACGCGAAGTGTTAATCTCCATCAAGGATGTCTACGACCAGCATCCTGAGTTTGAGCGCAAGGCTCTGTTGGAACGTTTGGTCGAGCCTGAGCGTATCGTCACTTTCCGTGTGCCCTGGGTGGACGACAAGGGGAAGGTACAGGTGAACTTGGGCTATCGTGTCCAGTTCAACAGTGCTATCGGTCCCTACAAGGGAGGACTACGCTTCCATGCCTCAGTGAACCTCTCTATCTTGAAGTTCTTAGGCTTCGAACAGACCTTCAAGAATGCTCTCACCACGTTGCCTATGGGTGGCGGAAAAGGCGGATCGGATTTCAGCCCACGCGGAAAGAGCGATGCTGAGATAGAGCGATTCTGCCAAGCCTTTATGAGCGAGTTGTTCCGTTACATCGGTCCTGAGATTGACGTGCCTGCCGGCGACATCGGCGTAGGCGGCCGTGAGATAGGCTACCTGTTTGGTCAGTATAAGAAGTTGACGCGCGATTTCAGCGGTGTGCTAACGGGCAAGGGACTGGACTTTGGCGGTTCATTGGTACGCCCCGAGGCTACGGGCTTCGGTGGTCTGTACTTCGTCAAGGAGATGTTGGCCGACAAGGGTATCAGCCTTGAGGGAAAGACCGTAGCCATCAGCGGTTTCGGCAATGTGGCTTGGGGTGCTGCTACCAAGGCCAGCCAACTGGGTGCCAAGGTGGTTACCATCAGTGGTCCCGACGGATACGTCTACGATCCTGATGGCGTGACTGGCGAGAAGATAGACTATATGCTTGAACTGCGTGCCAGCGGTAACGACGTGGTGGCTCCTTATGCCGACGAGTTCCCCGGTGCTACGTTCTATCCCAATCGCAAGCCTTGGGAGCAGAAGGTGGACATTGCCCTGCCTTGTGCTACGCAGAACGAGTTGAACGGCGAGGATGCCCGTCAGCTGATTGCCAATGGCGTGACCTGCGTGGGCGAGATTAGTAACATGGGTTGCACGCCCGAGGCCATCGACCTCTTCCTGGAGCATAAGTTGCTTTATGCTCCCGGTAAGGCCGTGAACGCTGGCGGTGTGGCTACCAGCGGACTGGAGATGAGCCAAAACGCTATGCACCTGAGTTGGAGTGCCGAGGATGTTGACCAGCGTCTGCATCAGATTATGCACGGCATCCACGAGCAGTGCGTACGTTATGGTAAGGAAACAGATGGTTACATCAACTACGTAAAGGGTGCCAATGTGGCTGGCTTCATGAAGGTGGCCCGTGCCATGATGGCCCAAGGCATTGTATAAGTTGTCCATCGTGGCACGGGTTAGCTTGGCGAAGCCAAGTCTATTAAGTGCCATGATGGCCCAAGGCATTGTATAGTGTAATGAAATAATTAATGAACAAGTTTATCCGAAAAAGTCTGGAACCCGGGGAGGAAATCATCTATAATGGTCGCCTCCACTGGAGTTCCATTTTCTCCTATCTGTTTTGGTCGTTCGTTCTGTTAGTGGCCGCCATAGGTTTGGCCTATTATGGCTATCGGGCGGCTAATCGTGTGTACTACTATGTAGCAGGCGGTGCGTTGGTACTCTCCCTTGTGGTTTACCTCACGGGACGTGTCGTACGTACTCGTTCTGAGTTCGTTGTCACGGCCACCCGTTTCATCCAGAAGGATGGTATCTTCAATATCTCCATGACCGAGATACCTCTCTTCAAGGTGGAGACGGTCAACTACCACCAGTCCCTCTGGCAGCGCATCATTGGTACGGGTTGCATCGAACTGGTAGGTTCGGGCGGAACGAACCACGCCATCCATTGCATCCAGCACCCCATGCAAGTGCGCCGCACCATTGTGAGTGCCATCAACAAGCAAGGGAACAAGGAAGACCGTCCGCCGGTGACGGAGCGTCCGGTTGCACCTGCTGAAGAGGCCTGACGGGATATACGGGATGGCAGTACTGGAGATAGACTCCCTCTCAACCCCTGGGCTGGAGGTCTTTGCTACGCTTACCGAAGCTCAGTTGCGTAATCGCTTGGAGCAGGAGAAGGGACTCTTCATCGCCGAGAGTCCCAAAGTCATTCGTGTGGCCCTTAACGCAGGCTATAAGCCCGTAAGTCTGTTGTGTGAGCGGCGTCACCTTGAGGGCGATGCTGCTGACCTTTTGCCCCGTCTGGGGGATATCCCTATCTATGTGGGAGAGCGGGAGCTCTTGGCCTCGCTCACGGGTTATACCCTCACTCGCGGTGTGCTTTGTGCCATGCGTCGTCCGTTGCCTAAGACGGTGGATGATGTATGTCGTGGAGCCACCCGTCTGGTGGTGGTAGATGGGGTGGTAGACTCCACCAACATTGGTGCCATCTTTCGTTCGGCTGCAGCTTTGGGCATCGATGGCGTGTTGCTGACCCCTAATTCGTGTGACCCCTTGAACCGACGAGCCGTACGCGTATCGATGGGCAGTGTCTTCCTGGTTCCCTGGACATGGATGGCCGAACCATTGACCAGTCTGCATCGGTTAGGGTTCCGTACGGCTGCTATGGCATTGACCGACAAATCCATTACCCTTGACGACCCTGTGCTGATTTCGGAGCCCAAGCTTGCTATCGTGATGGGTACTGAGGGGGATGGACTTCCCCGCCAGACCATTGCTGAGGCCGATTATGTTGTGCGCATCCCCATGTCGCACGATGTCGATTCCCTGAACGTGGCCGCTGCATCTGCTGTCGCCTTCTGGCAGCTTAGGGTGAAATAATCCCCCCATTTGTCTAAATTATTTGGAGCGTACCTTATTTATTATTATATTTGCGCCCGCAAACTCAAAATTAACCAAATAAATGAAAAAATTATTCTTTTTATGGAGTCTTTTGCTCACCTCATTGGGAGCAATGGCTCAGACCGACGTGACAGACTTGTATCTGACAAACGCCAGTTTCGACGACAGCAGTAGCTGGCAGTCTGGAAACATTGCTGCAGGCGGTTCTGCCAATCCCGTCAACGTGGCTGGTTGGACACAAGCCAGCAGCGCAGCATGGTCATCCAGTGGTGCCATAGGTTTCGGAACCAGTGGTCAAATCAATGGTGTGACTGTACCCTCTACGGGTTACAATGGCAGCACAGGCGGTGCCCTCGGCATCAGTACCGGTTGGGGCGGTGTGTGTCAGTACACGCAGGATGTAACCCTTCCTGCCGGTAAGTACCGTATCTCGTATGCGATTTACAATGGTCTTGACGGAAAGTACCAGAGCTACAACTACATTGGTTTTATTCCCAACAGTGGTACGGCCAAGTATGGTGTCATCAACAACTTCATCTATGGTGAGTGGATGACCGAAGATATTATCGTGGAACTGACGGAGGAGACCAGCGGTAAGATAAGCGTCGGTCTTGGAGCCGTTAGTGGCGGTTCGGGTGACAACGCCAAGGTATTTATCGACTACGTGAAGATAGAGGCTTGGAATGCGGCAGAGGCCATGATGCCTGGCAGTACGGTTACTCCCGGTTCTTGGACGGGCAACACGGGCACCTACCAGAGCACCTATCCCGAGTACTATAGTGGCAGCCATTTTACAGGTGATGCGATGACCAGCACCACCACGGTGGACAACGGGACATACAGCGCCGACGTCTATTTCCACTCTCACATGGCATGGATCTCCAATGCAGCCAGCGATGGTACGCTGAACTCCTACATCACCGCCAACAATGTTACCCGTCAGGTGGGAATCGTAAACAACACCGATTTTGCCGGTTATGAGCCTACGCTTTATCACCTCGACGATATCACGGTAACTGACGGTTCGTTGGTTATCACGGTGGGTAACAGTGCCCAAGGCGGTAACTGGTTGACGGTGAAGACAGACAAGATAACTCAGATGACTACTCCTTACGTAAGTTATGGAGCCTTTGCCTTGCCCACGACAGCAGTGACGGCAGGCTACTGGTATCAGGTGGAAGTTCCTGTATCGGGTGACTATGCGCTTACGCTTGGGGGGACGGCCACTGTAAGTTACACGCAGGATGCAACTGCTCTTACTTCGGCTACGTTCAGCACTACTACGGGCGGAACGCTGTCCCTCTTGGCAGGTACGCTCTACGTGAAGTCGAGCGCAGCTGTTACCCTTTCGTTGGAGGCAACAAGCTATGGCTACAACGTCGGTGAGGCCACGGCCGATCGCACTTATGTGCAGGCTGGCCAGACCGTAACGGTGACCTATGCTGATGCCAATACCAACAATCCCAGTGCTTCGCTTAGCGTAAGTACGTCTGGTATTCGTTTTGGCGGTAATACGGTTACGGCCACTGCCACCGCCAACGGTTTCACCTTCACCGTTCCCACGGTGACGGCAGGTACCGACTACACCTTGAGCATTCCCGCCAATGCTGTGGGCTATGCAGCTGGTTCTACCTACAATAGCGCACAAACCATTACGTTCCACACGCCTGCTATTCTCGACCAGACGGCTTACATCTACAGCCCCAAGGCAGAGAAGTTCATGAGCCGTGGTAACGCCTATGGTACCGCAGCCATCGTGGACAACTACGGAATCCCCGTGAAGATTGCTACCAATGGTGATGGACAGACCACCATCCAGTTTGTGGACAACAACCTTTACCTCTACAACGTTGATTGGGCCTATGCCGACGGAGATTCTCCCATGCTATATAGTGTGGCTGCAGCTAGCACCAGCAACTACAGCGGTTATAAGCTGACCTCCACCAGTGGTCTCGTTTACCTGAACGGAGAGCGTATGGCCAACAATGGGGTGAAGGGCGATAACTTCAGCGACGACGACTACACCATCTGGCAGGTGAAGACCCGTGCCGAGCGCGATGCCGCCAAGACGGCCAAGACGTTGGCCGACCACGTGGCCATAGCCGCTGCTGCAGGTGAGACCATCACAACTGAGTCTGGCTTCACTTCGTTCATTTCCAGCTTCAAGGATTCCGAGAACCTGACCAGTAGCGTTGCTGGTGCCGACCTCACGGGTTCGCTGAATAGTGCATGGGCAGCAACGAACGTGCGCAACACGAATGGCGCATACGCCATCAACTCCAATGGTACAGAGTTCTACCAGTCGGTTGAGACCTTCACGCAGACCGTTACAGGTCTGGACGAGGGCGTCTACAAGGTGACCCTCAACGGATACTTCCGCGAGGGCAGCAATGCCAACTGTGTGACCTATGCCGACTATGACCTTAGCACGGCTTATCTGCAGGCTAACGACTACCAAACGAACCTTGCCACATGGGCCAGCGACCGCACGGCCGATGATGCTCCTAACGGACAAGGTGCAGCCAAGACGCTGTTCGATGCAGGCAAGTATCTCAATACCCTCTACACCTATGTCGGAAGTGACGGACAGCTGACGATTACCATCAGCAACCCCAACTACCTGAACTACGGTTGGGTTAACTTCTGTAACCTGACCCTTACCCACTACTTCAACGAGACACTGGACGAGGCATACGCCAAGTTGGCAACGGCCCTTGAAGACTGTGCCCCCTGGAGCGGTACGTATAGTGTATATACCAGCACCCAGACGGCATACAACAACCGTACCTATACAACTGTAGCCGAGATTCATGCAGCCATTACGGCACTGCAAGAGGCCTACAAGACCTATTGTGCCACCAACTACGACAACGAGCACCCCTACGATACAGGTCTCATCAAAAACCCCAGCTACGACAGCGGTACCGACAACTGGGCAACGGCTCTGAATCAGAGTGGTGGCGGTAGCATGGGCGTAGTAAGCGAAGGTGGCGACAACATTTATAAGAGCACCTATAACACCTATATGCGTCACTCCACCGTTTATCAGGAAGGCATCACCGTTCCTGCAGGCATCTACAAGCTTAGTGCTCAGATGAAGGGTTCTCCCAAGGACGACGAGAGTACCTTTATCTACGCCACCGATGGTGCGGTTGCTCACTGGGAGTCGCCAGTGTTCAAGGGCAATACTTGGTATGGCTACCTGACTACCGACGCTGCCAGCGACTGGAGTGAGGTCTACACCTTCATCACCCTTACCGAGGAAACCACACTGCGCATAGGTGTACTCTCTTGGGGTAACAACTACAGTGGTGGTACGGGCGGTGCCTATAGCGTAGACGACTGGAAACTGGAGCGCGTGAAATATGCCACCGAAATTTTGGGCGAATACTATGTGGGCGATGCCAATGGCGACAGCAAGGTGAGCGTGAAGGACGTTCCCGTTCTGGTGAAAGCACTCTTGGAGAACAACACCTCTTCACTTCCCACCGGTGCCAACGCCAATCAGACGGGTGGCATTACCGTGGACGATGTGAATGCCCTGGCCGAGATTATCGCTGCTGGTGAACAGACCCTCGTGCAGGATGCTCCCGTGAAGTACACCGCAACGGTTTATACCGAGCAACTGAATTCCGAGAACCAAGCTGGAGACACCTATCAAATGACGGGTTGCGTGAACATTGATCCCAGCGAGGTGACCACCATCAGTGAGGCACTCACCACGCTGAACATCACCGTTTCGGGAATCTCTAACATCAAGAGCGTGAGTGTCTACGCCAAGGGCAAGGAGAACATCACGGGCTACCTGACCTATAATACCCAGACGGGTAGCTTTACCGTAAGCAGCGGCAGTGCGCCCTCCAACTACGGTAAGAGCATGGCCAGCGATGTGGTCAGCGTCTATAACGACAACAGCGCTACCTCCTTCAAGGCATATCTGTTGCCCACTACGTTGAGCAACGGTGTAACCGTGACCGTCCGTACCACCAGTGACGTATATTACACGCAGGACTTCACTATTACGGCTAATGCCGTTAACAGTCTTTCGTTCACCAACACCACGTCCAACGGTGCATGGATGGCTACCGTGCCCGGTGATATCCACTTCAACTACCTCAGCATTCCTGGTGCTCACGATGCGGCAACCAGCAGTTGTACGCAAATGACCAACTCCACCAAATGCCAGTCAAAGAACATCACCGAGTTGCTGAATGCTGGCGTGCGGTCGCTCGACCTGCGTCCCTATGGAACCAGCAGCTCTACGGCCGACAACATGTATATCAATCATGGTTCTTACTCGACCAATGTGCTCTTCAAGACCGCCTTGGCCGATGTGGTAAGTTACCTGAGTGCTAACCCAACGGAGACAATCTTCATTATCATTCACGACGAGTCGGGCAACACCACCTCAGCATGGCAGAGTGCCGTGCTCACCTGTCTGCAGAATGTGAGCGACTATGTGAAAGTCATCGACAGCAACATGACGCTTGACGACTGCCGTGGCAAGATGGTGGTTCTGTCTCGTGACAACGTGGGTGCATCTACCTTGCTGGGTAAGTGCGGATGGGGTAGTTCCTATAATGCCAAGACTGTGTTCTACGGTACCGATACCAACAGCACAACGCCTTGGACGGTCTACTATCAGGACAACTACAGCACGACCAACACCTCTACCCACCTGGGAGAAGTGGAGACGTTGCTCTCTGACTACCTGGCCAACAATGAACTGAACCAGAACTATCTGTACTTCAACACCACCAACATAGCTGGTACGCTTCCCTATCCCACCAGTTATGCCAAGGCCATGAACCAGGGTGTTGTGAACTCTTCTGTGTTCAATAGCCACAGCGGCCGCTTCGGTATCATCTCGTCCGACTTCATTGCCGACAGCACCTATGCCGGAGATGCCCTGTTGCAGTTCATTATCGAGCAGAATTACAAGTATGTATATAAGGGACGCACGCGTAACAACTAAAAAACGTAAAGAAAGCAGGAAAGAACGTAAATATCTGAAAAATACGAGCCTAAAAGTTTGCTCGAATGAAGAAAAAGGCGTAACTTTGCCGTGCTTTAATAAATAATAACCAAACTATCATGACAAAAGTAGAATTAGTAAGAGCTATTTCCAAGCAGACAGGTGTTGATCAGCCCACTGCTCTGGCTGTTGTTGAGGGTGCCATGGAGATTATCAAGGCCACCCTGGTAGAGAAAGAAGGCGTGTTCTTGCGTGGCTTTGGCACATTTGGCCTGAAGCATCGCGCTGAGAAGACGGCTCGCAACATCAGCAAGAACACTACGCTGATTGTTCCTGCTCACGACATTCCCTCCTTCAAGCCTTGCAAGGAGTTCCTGGATGCCGTTGCGAAATAACGCTTAGAGAAAGGTTCGGCAAGAGAGACCTGCGCTGCCCTTTGGGCATAGGCGCGGGTCTTTCTTTTTGTCCGAAGGCAAGCGGTGGAGCGTCCGAAGGGAAGTGGCGGAGCATCTGAATGCGAGGGAGGGCGGAAATATGAAAAAAAATGGTTGGGAAAGATACACCTTATCAAATAAATGCGTATCTTTGTCCCAAGGGCAACGAGAAAAGAAGCCTATTAATTACTAACTAACCATAATTATTAACTAAAACTACTAATCACATGAACAAACTTCTACGTTCAGCTTTTGCTTTCATGGTGATGACGTTTATGGCAGGCAGCCTCTATGCCGCTGACCTCGCAGTGAACGACGTTGTTACCGTGGGAACAGGAAAGTACAAGGTGTTGAGTGCCAATCTCTTCACCAATGGTTCGTTCGACGATGGAGTGTCTGGTTGGAAGACCGTGGGTTACACCACCGATGCTGAGGCTGAGAACTTTATCTTGGCCACTGAGGGTGGTTACGACGGTGGTGCCTACCTCACCACCAATGCAGGTGCTGCCAGTGCGGTTACCACTCCCCGTCAGTCTATTGCCGTAACCGAGGGCAAGTTATACTACTTCGTGGTTTACACCAGTGGTAAGGCTCCTGCCAGCAACAACTTCAACTACAATGCGCTCTTCAAGATGACGGACGCAACGACAGAGAACGGTGTGCTGAAGGCCTTCGATTGGCCCCAAGGTGGTAACAACGAGACCACGGATTGGAACAAGACCGAGCACGTGTTCACAGCCGAGACAGGCTACGTGGGTGTCCGCATGGGGTGGAACGCAAGTTCCAAATTCGACGGCTTCCAGCTCTACGAGATTGAGGAGGCTGGTGTCGACCTCACGGAACTGAACAACGAGATTGCCGCTGCTCAGGCTCAGTTGGCAGGCTACGAGGAGGGTACCGAGTGGTACAACACCCTGTCTGCTGCTATTGCTGAGGCTCAGGCTGCTACGCCCGCCGATGCCGCTGCTGCCGCTGCTGCCGTTTCGGCCCTGAAGGCTGCCGAGCAGGCTGCTGCCTTGGCTTACGTTAAGGCCAGTGCTCCTTTTGCAGATGGTGACTACGTGATTCAGAACGTCGAGACAGGTTACTTCCTGGGCGGAGGAAACGACTGGGGAACCCACGCTTCTCTGCTGGGCAAGCCTCAGTGGTTCACGCTTACTGTTCAGGCCGATGGTGCCTATACCCTCGACTCTCACCAGTACAACAACGCTACCGACCACTTCCTGACTACTGGTCTGTATGTAGACGGTGGTGCAACCAACTGGACCATTGCTGCTAATGGTGATGGCTTCACCATTGCTAATGGTACAAACTATCTGGCTGGTAACGGAAAGAACGCTACGCTGAAGACAGTGACAGACGCAAGTGATGCTGCTGCTCAGTGGGTATTCATTACGAAGGCTGACGTCGTTACCGCACAGGCCAGTGCCAGTGCAACCAACCCCGTTGACGTGACGGCCTTCATCAAGAACCCCGAGATGAAGCGTAATGCTAACACTTCGTTCTATCCCACCTGGACAACAACGGGTACCATTAAGGATGCAGGCTCTGCAGTAGCCAACTGTGCCGAGGCTTATCACTCTGCATTCAGCATCGAGCAGACCTTAACAGGCCTGAAGGCCGGTCTCTATCGTTTAAATGCCCAGGCCTTCTACCGTCAGGATGGTACTGACGAGGAGAATATGCCTTATGTCTACTTGAACGACCAGCAGGCAAACTTCCCCTTGCGTACAGGCAGTGAGAACAGCATGGCTGCGGCATATGCTTCGTTCCTCACAAACACCTATCCCGTTTCCTCTCTGTATGCCAATGTAGAGGAGGGCGGAAGCCTTACAATCGGTGCACGTTGCGATAATGCAACCATGTGGACTATCTTTGGAGAGTTCAGCCTGACTTACTATGGCAATGCAACAGCCGCAGAGGTAGAACTGGCCGACTATATCGCTGCCTACAACGAGGCACTGGCTGCTGCCCAGGCATACGTTAGCGTTGACATGGCCGACGATGCCAAGGAGGCCCTGAATACGGCAATTGCCGAGAACACCGTCGACGTGGCTACCGCTACTCAGGAGTCTCTGGAGACCGCTACCGCTAACCTGAAGGCTGCTGTCGAGGCTGCCGCATGGGCTGCACGTGCTGCGGCTAACAGTAAGGCTGCTGCTGAACTGATAGCTGCCGGCAATGGCGACTTCACCTCATTCATCGTTAACCCCAGTTTCGAGACGGGTAACACCGAGGGTTGGACATCTGCCGACGGTGGCGGTGCTGCCAACAACGGTAACTTCGGCCTCGCCACGGGCTCTTGGTTTGCTGAGCGTTGGACTTGGAGTGCTAGTGGTGCTGTCAATGCATTGAGCGACGGTTCGCTGACTCAGGTTATTCCTGGTCTGCCCGCAGGTAGTTACACGCTGACCGCTGAGTTGCAGAACCTGCAGCAGGGCGATAACAGCGTGGTAACCGGTGGTTACTTCCTGGATGCTAACGGTACCCGTGCCGAGGTATCTGCAGCCAATACCTATACCGTAGAGTTCACACTCGATGGTACGGAGCTCCTCACTCTGGGTGCTATCCTGGAGGGTTGCACAGGCAACTGGGTATGTGTGGACAACTTCCGTTTGACCTACGTTATCCCCACTGTTCCCGAGTTTGAGTATGCTGCAACGTCTGTTCTTGGCGTGTGCTACGAGGGACTTCCTGTGACGGTTGACCTGGATGCTGTTCTGGCTGCTATCGGTGCTTCTTCTATGGACGAGGTTACTATTTACAGCGAAAATGCCGATGGTAGTCGTGTAGAAGGTGTACGCAAGGATGCTGCCGTAGACGGCTGGCGCGATGCAGAGGGTTCGTTCAGTGGATGGGGTGACGCAGGTTACTTCTTCGTTCAGGACGACACTGAGAATCCCGGTGCTGTGTACTTCGTTGGTGGTATGGATGGCAAGAACACCGATACTCCTGTTAGCTACACCGCTAAACTGGTGTACGTGAACAACAGCACCAATGCCGAGGCTGTAGTGAAGATTACGCTGAACTACGTTTCGCTTACCGACTACTACATTGTGAATGCTGATCTCACGGGCACCGACGGCTGGAATGCCAGTGGCACTAAGGGTATAGATGGCTCGGGCATCGTGAAGTGTGGTAACAACGCTGTCTTCGACTTCTCTCAGACCATCGTAGGTCTGCCCGCTGGTCAGTGGAAGTTTACCGCTAAGGCTGCTTACCGCTATGGTGGTAACGAACAGGCTGAGTACGATGCCATCCAGGCAGGTACTGACACAAAGAATGCTATCATGTATGCTACTACCGCCGACGAGACCGTAGAGGCTAAGGTGCTGAACCGTTACGACGGTGCCAGCGAGACCGACCTGGCTGGCAGTGGTGCTGTTCAGGTGAATGGTTTGTTTGTTCCCAACAGCAGTGCAGCCGTACAGGCATGGTTCGAGGCTGGTCAGTATGTCAACGAGGTTACTATCAACTTGATGGCCGCTTCTGACGTGACCATCGGTATCAAGAAGACCGCTACACCTGATGCAGGTGACTACACCGTGCTGGGCGGTTGGACGCTGGAATACATAGGCGCTCCCATAGTAGGTGAGATGGAAATCTCTGACCTCGTGGTAGAGACCAGCGTAGAGTACACCGCCGAGGAGAATGCAAACGACGGCTGGAACGAGAAGGTTGCTACGCTGACCGACGAGCAGGTACAGTCCATTCTCACCGAGCTGGGTCTGGCCTCTCTGTCCGATGCTGTTGCCTTCGGTTACAACCCCACAACCGAGAGCTTCATCTCGCTTACCGAGGCTAGCGAATACGACGGCTGGCGTAATGCAAGTGGTGACTTCGAGTCCTATGGTGATGACGCTCCCTTCTGCGTGAAGTACACTGACGGTAAGAACTACTACTGCTACGACAAGCCTGCAACCAGTGGTTATAACGAGTATGTTGCATACTGGGCTATTTCCAATGGCACGAAGGCTGTGCTGGTGAAGATTACCTTTGTTACCTGCACTGCTGTCAACAGCATCGAGGCTGAGCAGAACGCTGCCCAGGTGATCTTCGACCTCAGCGGCCGTCGCCTGACGAAGGCTGTGAAGGGTGTGAACATCATCAACGGCAAGAAGATTCTGGTTAAGTAATAGCGGTAGTTAAGTAAACTACACCTTATATATAGTATATATTAGGCCCGGGGCAATGAAGCCTCGGGCCTTTTTTTGTCTCACATAAAATTGCCAGTCTCAAGGGAAATGATTAATTTTGTGGAGATTATAACAGGTAACGACTATGAATCTTATCCAACTCATGCGCAAGATTGCGCCCTATGTCAGACCCTACCGCTGGTTGGTGGTGGCTACGCTTATTCTCACACTTATCGGGTCACTCATTGCCCAGGTGAATGCCGTCGTACTGGATCGTACGGTGGATGCCATTAATGCCTTGGTACGTCCCGAAGGCTTTGCCTGGAGCCGTGCTGCTCACATCATGATGGTCATCACGCTTGTGTTGTTGGGTAAGGAAGTGCTTGCAGCCATTATTCGCTATGCCCAGCAATACTACGGCGAACGGATGCGTATCTTCGTGAGCAAGGACCTCTCGCAGGCAGTGGTGGACCACATCTTGTCGTATCGCATGGCCTTCTTCTCGCAGAGCGGTAACGAAACGGGGAAGTTGCAGACGCGTATCGACCAGGGCGTGGGCAGTCTGAGCACCACAGTACAGAGTGTCTTCATCGACTTGCTGCCCCTTTTCACCAGTGCATTCCTTGCGCTTGTGCTGATGTTTGCGGCCAATGTATTTGTGGGACTGACGGCCCTATTCATCGTCCCCATCTACATTTGGATAACCATCCGTCAGGCCCGTAAGCTTAAGGGCTGGCGACAGAACATGCGTCAGTTCCGCGAGCAGAAGTCGAACGGCATCGTGAGCATCATTGAAAGCATGAATGTTATCAAGTCGTTCAATCGCGAGGGTATTGAGAGTCAAAAGCAGTGGAACATACAGACGAACTTCACCGACAACCAGCTGCTTGTGCGCAAGACCTCATTCTACTACGACGGTGTGAAGACGTTTGTGCAGCAGGTGGGCACGGTGCTCATCATCATCCTAACAGCCTACCTGGTCCTCATCCAGTATCCCGGCATGACGATAGGTAAGATTATGTACCACGTGATGCTTTTCTCCAACGTAACGGCTCCCATCACCCAGTTGCAGCGCATCTTCGATTCGCTGAACGACGCACTCATCTATGCCGAGGGCTTCTTCGACATTCTGGAGGCCAAGGAGGAGACCGAGCCCACGGGCACTTATCGTCCCGAGCAGGTGAGGGGAGAGTTTGTGGTAGAGGACGTGGACTTCACCTATCCCAACGGCACCCATGCCCTGCACCATGTAGACATGGCCATCCGCAGCGGACAGATTACGGCCTTAGTCGGTCTGTCGGGAGCAGGAAAGAGCACGGTGGTGAACCTGTTGGACAAGTTCTACGAGCCGCAGAGCGGACGCATACTGCTGGATGGAGTAGACCTGCGCGAATGGGACACGCGCTACCTGAGAGAGAACATCGGACTGGTGTTGCAGAAGAACCATATCTTCGAGGGTACCATTGAGGAGAATATCCGCTACGGCAAGCCCGAGGCTACGGACGAAGAGGTGGTGGAGGCCGCTCGCAAGGCTTATATCCTGGAACAAATAGAGCAGTTGCCCATGGGCATGAAGTCGAAGGCTACGGCCCTAAGTGGCGGCCAGCAGCAGCGCATAGCCATAGCGCGTATGTTCCTGAAGAATCCGCCCATCATCTTCCTCGACGAACCCACGGCCTCGCTCGATGCCATCGCCACGGAACAGATAAAAGCCAGCATCGATGCCATCAAACGTGACCGCACGGTCATCATCATCAGCCACAGCATCTCACAGATTATCGACAGCGACATGGTCTATGCCATGAAGCAGGGACGGGTGGAGCAGAGTGGCAATCCCGACGAACTGTACCGCAAGGGTGGGGTGTACAAGGATATCGTCGATGCCTCAGCGCGTTCGCTGAACATCGAGAAGTTGGCGCACACTACTGGGGTTAGTGGTTAGTGCATTAGTGGTTAGTGCATTAGTGCGTTAGTTGATAAGCTCTAATGACCTAAGCTCTAACGCTCTACTTCGTCAGATTTCCCAGAATGTCGCGGGTCAGTTCGCGGGTGATGGTGCGGGTGGCAGCCGAGGTGGTATTCTTGGCTATCTTGCCGGCCGTCGAAGTCTTCGACTTGGTCTTCTTACCCGTAATGGCATCGCTGACCATGGTTCCTGCTATGGTGGCGAGCGTACCAGTGATGGCGGTGATGACAGCTTTGATAATCTTTGATATCAGTCCGTTCTTCTTTTTCTCCGTCTTCTCAGTTTTCTCAGCCTTGCCGGATTTTCCAGAGTCCCCAGAATCCTCGGCTTCGGCGGCCATTTCCTTCTCCATAGCCTCCAACTGCTCGAATGCACTCTCGTTGTCCACGGGTGTGTCGTATTTGCCGTAGAGGTCGCTCTGGCGGATGATGTCCATACGCTGTCCATCGGTGACGGCACCTATCTGACTCAGAGGGAACAGGATGCGGGCACGCTGAACCACCGTGGGGGCACCTTTCTCGTCGAGCACAGATACCAGAGCCTCGCCCGTCTCCAGGTTCATGATGGCCTCGTCGGTCTTGAAGTCGGGGTTGGCACGGAAGGTGTCGGCAGCCGTGCGAACGGCCTTCTGGTCCTTCGGGGTATAGGCACGCAGGGCGTGCTGTACGCGGTTACCCAACTGACCCAGTATGTTCTCAGGAATGTCGGTGGGACTCTGGGTTACGAAGTAGATGCCCACGCCCTTTGAGCGAATCAGACGGATTACCTGTTCTATCTTGTCGGTCAATGCCTTCGAGGTGTCCTCGAAGAGCATGTGTGCCTCGTCGAAGAAGAAGATGAGCTTGGGCAGGGGAAGGTCACCCACCTCGGGCAACTGCGAGTAGAGGTCGCTGAGCAACCACAGCAGGAAGGTGGAGTAGAGCTTGGGCTGCATCATCAGCCGATCGGCGGCCAGCACGTTCATGATGCCCTTGCCGCCTCTGGTTTGTAGCAGGTCGTGGATGTCGAAAGAGGGTTCGCCAAAGAACTTGTCGGCTCCTTGGTTCTCCAGCTGCAGTAAGGCACGCTGGATGGCTCCCACAGAGGCTGAGGAGATGTTGCCGTACTTGGTAGTGTACTCCTTGGCGTGCTTCGATACGAAGTCGAGCATGGCACGCAGGTCCTTCAGGTCGGTAAGCAGGAGCCCCTGCTCGTCGGCAATGCGGAAGGTGATGTTCAGCACGCCGTCCTGTGTCTCGTTCAGGCCCATCAGTCGGGAGAGCAACTGCGGTCCCATCTGCGAGATGGTGGCGCGCATGGGGTGTCCCTGCTCACCATACACATCGAAGAAACGTACGGGACAGGCTTGGTATTCGGGGTTCTCGATGCCGAACTCGGCACAACGCTTTTCGATGAAACTGGAGGTCTTTCCTACCTGACTGATACCAGAGAGGTCACCCTTCATGTCGGCCATGAAACAGGGTACACCGGCTTGGCAGAAGGTTTCTGCCATCACTTGCAGGGAGACGGTCTTTCCTGTTCCCGTGGCTCCGGCGATCAGACCATGACGGTTACACATCTTGCCCACCAGGTTGATGGGACCCTCGGCGCAGTGCGCGATATACAATTCGTTGTCTTTGTACATAATATGTAAAGTTTAGTGCATTAAAGCTTAGTGTTTAGTGTTTTTGTTTTCGTTCTCGTTCACAAATATACGGAAAGTTTTTGGTCTTTCGTCCCTTTCTCGTTGTTTTTTTGTATATTTGTCCAAGAAAAAGCGGAACAACGTGTATATGGAACAAATCGTATTGATAGTCGCTATCGTTCTGGCTGTGGCATTCTGCCTTGTGGTCTGGTATGTCTTTAGGGTGAAGAAGGCAGGTCTGGAGCGGGAAATCTCCGTGGCCCATGGTCAGGTAGAACAGACGCGTGCCGATTGTGAACGGCGCGTGGTGGAAATTAAGTTGGAGTCTGACCGCAGGGTGAACGAGGCCAAACGAGAAGCATCCGAGCAGATAGCCACCCTGAAGGAGGAAAACCGTGAGCAGTTGCAACGGGAAGAAGAGGCCCGACGCGAACAGTTCGCCGCCCAGTTGCAGTTGGCGCGTGAGGAGATGCGCAGCCAGTTCGAGAAAGAGATGGTTGAACGTACCCATAACCTGAAGGAGGCAAACCGTGAGCAGATGGCTCAGGTGGTAGGGCCTCTGCAGGAAGAACTGAAGCGTCTGCATCAGCTGGTGGACACCAGTCGCAGCGAGCAGAACAAGAACACTAGCGCGCTTGAGACGAGCATCAAGGCCGTGATAGAGCATGATCGTGAGCGTGACAAGACCACACAGAGTCTGGCCGATGCCTTGAAGAACCGCGGTAAGGTGCAGGGCGACTGGGGTGAGCAGGTGTTGGAGAATATCCTGCGTGACAGCGGACTGCGCGAGGGGGAGGAATACGAGAAGCAATATAACGTGAAGACCGAAGAGGGCGGGAACGACCGTCCCGACGTGGTGGTGAAAGGGGCTGACGGTTCACGCATCATCATCGATTCGAAGGTATCGCTTACGGCATACACAAACTATGTGGGGGCTGAGACGGACGAGGAGCGTCGACAAGCCATCAGGGAAAACCATGCCTCCATCTGGAGTCATGTTCTTGAACTGGCGGATAAGAAGTACCATCGGGAAGTGGACAAGGCGATGCCCATCGTACTGATGTTCGTTCCCAACGAGGGCAGTTATATTTTAGCCATGAACCATGACCCGCAACTGGGTACGAAGGCCTATAAGAAAGGAATACTTATCATCAACCCCACCAACCTGATGGTGGTGCTACGGCTGATGTTCGTCACCTGGCAGAACACCCGTCAGGAGAAGAACAACCGAGAGATACTGGAGTCGGCAGCCAAGATATATGAGAAATACTCCACCTTTGCCGAAGGTTACGTCACGATGGGTAATCAGTTGAACACCCTGCGTAACACCTACGAGCGTGGAATGGGTCAGTTGAAGGACGGGCCTGGCAACCTCTCTAAACGCTTGCAGGACTTGCTGCGCTATGGCGTTTCGCCTACCAAGCAGATACCCGAGCAGATACGTTCAATAGATGTAGAATAGGCTATGAAAAGGAAAATCACTTTTGCAATTGTTTCCGTGCTCTTGGGTGTCTGCCTGGGCATGATGGGTTGCCATTCAGAGAAGCCATCGAAGGGAACGACCGAGTGCGATAGCATTAGCATTTCTCGTGTGGAAACCTTCACGTGGGATAGCATAAACTATTCTCGCAAGTCTGGTATGCTGAATTTTGCGGTCAAGGGTGTCTATCCTATATCAGGTCCTGAACACTTGGTCACGAGCATCCAGAAGTGGATGAACGAGATGCTGGGAGGCAGTTATCAAGGCGAGATGTCCGACACTACCGCGCTTCTCCGTCATTATGCCCATGAGACTTTTGCGGAGTTCGATGCCGAAATGCTTTCCTTCCTCAAGGATATGGGGGCAGAGACTGAGCATAGCATTGAATTTCAATGTGCCTACGACACTGACTCTCTGCTTACAATGCTCTTCTCGATTTACAGTTATTCTGGTGGTGCCCATGGTGGTTATATGTTTTGTGGTACCACCTTCCGTAAATCCGACGGTCATCGTTACGGTTGGGATATTGTGCGTGAGGATGCAAGCTTAAGCGAGGAAATCAAGCGAGGCTTAAAGACTTACTTCGAGATTCGTACGGATGAAGAGTTAAGCGATTGCCTTATGCTTGAGGCAAGTCTTGATACACCCCCTGATGTCAATAGGATTCCTCTTCCTCAAAGCAGTCCATGGCTTGAGGCTGATGGTCTCCATTTCGTCTATCAACAATACGAAATAGCCTGCTATGCCGCTGGTCTTCCCACCTTCGTCATTCCTTCCGACCGCATGATGCGATACATCCACCTGTAGTCTCTCTTCTCTTCTTCAGAAGAGGCCGAAGAGCTGGCTGTCTACCTGGTCAGTAATGGTCTGGAAGTCCTGGATGCTGTCGCCGAACTTGCAGTTGTCGCCGTCCACGACGATTAGTTTACCCTGATAGGTGGCAATCCACTCTTCGTAGAGGTCGTTCAGACCTTGGAGATAGTCGATACGGATGCTTTTCTCGTACTCACGTCCGCGTTTTTGTATCTGGTTGACGAGGTTGGGGATGCTGCTACGGATGTAAATCATAAGGTCAGGCAGACGGACGAGGGATATCATGAGGTCAAAAAGGTCGCTGTAGTTGGCGAAGTCCCGATTGCTCATGAGACCCATTCGATTGAGGTTGGGGGCAAAGATGCGGGCGTCCTCGAAGATGGTGCGGTCCTGGATGATGTATTCTTTCGAACGGGATATCTCCACTACGTCGCGGAAGCGTTTGTTCAGGAAATAGACCTGGAGGTTGAAGGACCAGCGGGCCATGTCCTTATAGTAATCCTCAAGATAGGGATTGTTGTCAACGGGCTCGAAGCGGGGTGTCCAGCCGTAGCGTTTGGCCAACATCTTGGTGAGTGTGGTCTTGCCGCTTCCTATGTTTCCTGCGATGGCGATGTGCATTGTTAATTAGGGATTAGGAGGTTATTGTATTAGGGTTCAGACGTTACTGCATTAGTGTCCAGAGGTTAGAGCGTTAGGGTTCGGAGGCTATGGCATTAGGGTCCAAGGGGAAAAGGCCACTGATTAGGGGGTCAATCTGATTGATGACAGAGGCGAGGTCCTCGGGACGGTGGAGATAGTCCATCTGGTTGACATCGATGGTGAGTACGCGGCCGGGGTATCGCTGGTAGATGAATTGCTCGTAGAGGTCGTTGAGTCCTTGGAGGTATTCTATCTGTATGGTCTGCTCGTAGTCCCGTCCGCGTTGCTGTATGTTCTGTACCAGGTGGGTGATGTCGGCACGCAGGTACACCATGAGGTCGGGCAGACGCAGTTGGGTCTGCATGTGGTCAAAGAGTTCCATGAACGTCTCATAGTCGCGGTCGGATAGGTGGCCCATGCGTCGGTTGTTCTCCACAAAGACGTAGACTCCCTCGTAGATACTGCGGTCCTGGATAACGGTATGGTCGCTTTGTGCGATGGCCATGGCATCCTTGAATCGCTCTTTCAGGAAGTACACCTCGAGGTTGAACGACCACCGGTGTATGTCGCGATAGTAGTCCTCGAGGTAGGGGTTATAGGTCACGGCCTCGAACCTTGGCTCCCATCCGTAGTGGCGTGCCAATAGGGTGGTGAGTGTGGTCTTGCCGCTTCCTATGTTTCCTGCGATGGCGATGTGCATGGTGTTGGGGGTATCTATTGGTACAAAATTAGGGATTTCTGATGACTTGTGCAAGTTTCGGGCGTAGAAATACATTGCCCAGGCTATCCGTGAGGGATGCCTGGGCAATGGTATAAGGGGGAAGGTACGATTAGAACTGGTGCTCCAGTACCTTCTGTACCTTGGCATCAATCTGGGACCAGGTAGCTTGACCATTGAGGGCCTTTTGGATGAGCTTGGCCAGTTCACCGATGGTGTCATACTCCATGTACTCGCCCATGCGGTAGTCGGTACCGTCGCCCTGGGCGGCTACGATGTAGTAGGTTCCGTTGTTCAGACCCGTAGCAATGTCGCTACTTACCGTGAACGAGTTGGTGTTGGCCAGGTAAACCAAGTTGCCGTTGGAGTCGTAAATCTTGAAACCAACTGCTCCCTCACCCTCGGTCATGGTAACCGTGGTGCCGCTGAGCGTGTAGTCGTAGGCCTTGGTGACCTTGTCGGTGTAGGTCTCGTAGTAACCCGTCTCACCGAAGGTGCTGGTGGCAGCATCGTTGTAGGTGGGCAGGGTGCTTCCTACAGCACGGTCCTCCATGAAGATGATGTTGCTCTTCTTCTCATAGGCCTGCATGGCACTGCGTACGGTGTTCACCGATGTCTGGCTCGTCTGCAGGTAGTAGGTTGTGTAGTCGTTATAGTACCAGATATTGCTGGCGGTTACGTCGTTGTCGTTGGAGATGGTGGGAGTGAGTTCCCAGAATCCCCATCCCTGGAAGAACTCAGAGAGGTCGGTCTCCGTCAGTTGTGCGGCATATTTAGCCATCTTCAGGTAGTCGTTGGCTGCCGTGCCGGGATTACTGGTAGTTGTACCATAGGTGATGGGGTCGTTACGCATGGCATCGTAGAGGTCAGACATGAAGGCAAAGCCATTGTTGGTATCGGGCTTGTAGTTCTTCTGGAGGTCGAAGTACATCCACAGCTGGTAGAGCCAGCGGTTGCTGAGCCACAGGTCGCTGTCGCCTCCGCGTTGGCCGCTGATGTCAATCCAGGAGTATCCGCTGTTGAACTTCTCCAGCATGTTGGCAACACCTACGCCACGGCTGGAACGTGCGCTCTGGAAGAGTTCGTTCCCGTTGGCATAGTAGTTACATATCTGTGACAGGGTGTTGTTGGATGCCTCGGTGGTTCCTACGGTCTTGATGGGGGTCTGATGGCCATGACCAATCTCGTGGGTGATTTCCCACAGGTGACCGCCATTGACACCGATATTGGTCAGTCCGTTGTAGTTGAAGAGGTAGCTGCTGTTCAGTTTCGGGTGACTTGTTCCGTGGCCACTGCCCCAGTGAGGATTGGGATAGTCGGTCTCGTTACGGAAGTTGTTAATCATCATCTTGTAACGACCCGATGTCTTCCATTGGTCACAACCAGAGAGGGATTCCTCGGTGTCGAAGACGAAGTCCCATATCTTCATTACGCCTGTAGCATTGTTCTCTGCCTTCACCTCGTCCAGCAGTACGTTGAGCAGGGTGCTTTCTCCTTTCACGTGCAGGTACTTGTTCTTGAACATGTTGCTCTTCAGCCACATCCAGTCGTTGTTGGTGTGACCACGGTGCATGTCGAAGCAGCCATTGCACTCACCGCCCTCAATGTGAATCTTGATGGAGGGATAGTCGTTGCAGGACTTGGAGGTATTGGTCAGCAGGTAGGTGATGAACACCTCGCAGTCGCTGCTCACATAGATGGCATTGTAACCGCGTGAGAGGGTAGTGGTGGTACCGGTGCGATTGGTGCCGGTCACCAGTTCGGCCTGCAGGGTGGCATAGCTGTCCTTCTTGTTGGTGTCCACAAAGAGGTAGATGATGTCACCTGCCTTGGCTTGGATACCTGTGGGATTGAACAAGTGGGCGAAAGGACCAACCTTGGTGATGCTGTACCATGCGTCGCAGTCGGAGTAGATTTCGTAACTATGGATGCGGAAGTCCTTCTCGTAGCGGTTGAAGGTAGCATCAGAGTTCCAAGTGTCGTTCTTCACACGCACGGCCATATCCTGGAGCTCGGTGGGCAGGCTGCTCATGGCCGAACGCAACTCGGTGTCGGTCATAGAAGCATAGGTGCTCTTGAGCGTGGTGCAGGCATAGTCGCTGAAGAAGGTGGAGAGTTGGGTGGTGTAGTTCGTTCCGCTGCCGTTGGCAATGTCACGGGTGGCCTCGATGTTGGCCAGGTCGTCATCGCTGAGTGTCACGTTCTCCAGTATCCAGTATGAAGCATCGGTATCATAGATCCATCCTACTACATTGTAACTCGATGCGCAATGCAGGGCATTGTAACCGTTATTGCCACTATCGAAAGCAAAATACGTAGTTTCGTCCTCGGTTGTGGTGTGGGATGTGAAGGCACGTGAAGTGGTTCCTGTCGAGAACTGCGTACTGGTACCGGGGTTCATCTGGATGTACTTGCCTGTCAGTGCGTTCTGCAAGGAGTATCTACTACCGCTCTGTGTAATCATCCATACCTGACTGTAGGCCTCACGGTTGATGGCTGTCGCTGCAACCTTGCCACCTGCTTCGGACATGGCATAGTCCGTGTAGTTCCTGTTGATGAGACGATAGTAGTTGCCACTGGTGATGCTGGAGGCATTGGTGCGGGGTGTCTCGGGAGTTACCTCACGCAGTTCCCACTCCATGGCACTGCCAAAGGCACCGCCATAGGTGGTGTACTGACCGTTATTGTCGGCCAAAGCCACACGGTCCTTGGTTCCGCTGGCAGTGGAAGTGGAGGTGAGCAGATAGTAGTAGCCGTCGTCTGCTGCTTCACGAACGTAGTAGGTTCCACTTGAAGCCGATGTCACCAAGGGAATGTATGCGTTGGGGTCACCCGAAGGGGTGGTCTTGCCGATATAGTAATTGGTGCTGTTACCATAGTTCTTGAAGTAGTAGTAGTTTCCGCTCTTGCCGACGGTCCAGATGCAATAGTGGTCGGTGGCGTCGGGGTCGATGGGGTAGGCTACGTGGCTTCCGTCCACTTCCTTGTCGGCCAAAGCCTTGCCTGTGAGTTTGTTAACCAGCATATAGGTTTTGCTGGTATCGAGCGTGGGAGCGGTCATGCTCATGTCCACAGGAGCTGCGGTAATCACAGAACCATAGTCGTAGCTTGTCCAGTAGGACATCTTGCCGCCACGGTTGTTGATGTAGGTTCCCTCTCCGGGACGGGATAGCATAAAGCCATTGTATATCTCGGTGAGTTGCCAGGTCTTGTTGTAGGTGTTGGTGTTCACGCCTGACTCGTTGGTCATGAAGGGATAGGTGTCACCGCCGCTGTTGGTGCTGCTGGGAGCTGCACTGACCAGAATCTTGCCGTCACCAGCCAAACGGTTCATGAGCATGAAACCTATAAGAGGATTTCCCACAAAGGCCCACTGGTAACCATAATCAGAAGTCGTGGCTGGACGCGTGGTCTGGCTGGTGTTTACCGTAATGTAGTTCTGGTTGGCTACATAGCGCAGATGGTAGTTCGTAGAGTTAATCGACAGGAAAAGCCACTTGGCTGAAGAGAAGTCGGCACTGAAAATCTTCACAGGGCACTCGTCCGTCAGCTCGCAATTAATGATTACTTCCTCACTACCCGTAATGTCACCATACGGTACATTGGTGTACTTCACACCCAGAGGCTGGGGATAGAGTTCGGGGTAGCTGTCGCCTACGACTACGGTCTTTATTTCACGATACCATTCGGTGTCACCATTCTTATAGATATAAGTAAGGTTGCAGATGGTACTCTCGCCGCGGTTGATAAGTGTGACAGGCAGCATCTTCCAGTCGCTGTATGACCCCTGTACGGTAGCACCCAGCAGGTCGCAGTTGAGGAAAAGGCTGTTGTTGCTCAGATAGACATAGGTGGAACTTGTACCCACACTTACGGTATAGACACCGGCAGAGGGATTCTTACGGGGAGCCAACTGACCACCTTGACCAACGGTAACCTCGTTGATGTTGATGCCGGCCTGCAGCTCAGGCAGGTTGTTTCCCGCCGCACTCTGGATGTAACCGGCACTGGTGCGGGTGAACATATAGTTGAAGATACCATCTGAATCGGCATCACCATTCACGGGAGCGGTGATGTTTGTAGCATAGGTTCCATTGTTGTCCACCAGGTACTCACCCGTAGAGCTGTTTTGCAGCACGTAGTAGGTACCCGTGGTCATGGTTGTTACAGGTGTACTGCCAATGATGGCTGTCAACTTATCGGCATTGCTCAGTTGCGCGCTGGCATTGGACACACCAATCCAAGCGAGCATGATAGATAGGATTATACTTAACTTTTTCATTACTTTGTTCAGATTAGATGTGTTACTTTACGATGAACTTCTTACCACCTTGGATGTAGATTCCCTTTGGCAGTTTCGTATTCGACATTTGTCTGCCCATGAGGTCGTAGACGTTCTTCTTATCGGCGTTGTTGGTCGTGTTGACATTGCTTATGCCATCGGTATCCCAACGGATGGTAAAGGCCTCGACACTGGCATCGCCAGCAGCATAGTAGGCTCTGTTGCCACTCAGGTATTCACCGGTGAAGCGGAAGAAGCCCAGCACACCGTTGTGATAAGCCAGCACATAGGGGTTCTGTACCTCAGAGGTGAGGATATGCGTGCTGGTTCCAGACAGACCTGTCGTGGCTGTGGCTGCACTTGTGGTGATGGTGGCAGTAGCAGTGGTCGCATTCTCATCGCCAATCAGGATTACAGCCGTGTTGGCTGGGACAATGCCCGTGGTAATCTCACTCATGGCCAGTTCACCATTGTCCAGGGAAGCGGTGAACACGCTGGCACCACTGATAGTAACGGGAACGGGCAAGTAGAGTGTGGCAATGGTGAAGTCTTCGACCGGAGTGAGGGCAACGGGAAGTTCGTCGACGTTCTCGATGACCCAATGGCAGCGGATGTCATCTGGTTCGTTGGAGACGAGAACACTGGCTCCTGTCCAAGTGTAAGCCCAGTCGTAAAGATAGAGCGTATCGCTGACGGCAATGTTGTACTTGCACATATATTCGGTACTTCCGTTCTGGAAATCGAGCACGAAGCCATCGGTGCTGCTGGGCTCGGTCAGGTAGGTGGGATAGTACTGGTCCAGCGTTCCACTCAGATAGGTGGGGTTGTAGTAGGACAGCAGCTTGTTCTCATCTGTCAAGAGGAATATGTTGGTGGCATCAGCAGTATTGGAAAGAGAATTCAGGTTAGAGCTTCCTTCATCCTCGGCACTGACGTACTTACCTGAGCCGGCACCTTTCAAGCGATAATACTTGCCTTGTGTGGGACGGTTGAGGATGAGTGCATCAATGGCAGCATTCAGTGCGCTGACGGCTGCATCGATGGTAGTCTGGTAAGAACCACTTGTGACGGTTTGGTCAATGGCTTCGCCAGTGGCAATGGCTGCAGCCAGGGTACCGCTGGTGGCTTCGGTGTACTCACAGAGACCACTGCCCAGAACAACAGCGTTAGCCTTTGTCAACAAGGAACGGAGTTCGGTGTAGTCGGCAAAGCCCATGGGGTCGTCCAAGCCGGAAGTTACCTCGTAGATGTTCCACTGGGCACCATCGTCGGTGCTGTACCAGTAAGCGATGGGACCTGTGGCATACCACGGACAGGAGGTAGCGTAGTACCAAGTGTAGGTGTCAGGGGTGGAATGGAAATTGAATCCAATGGAGCCATTCTCGTTCACAACCACTTTTTGTGCTGCCACCTTGTCACTGCTTACCTCATACTTGAGATCGCTTTCGTTGAAGAACAGGTATTTGTTCTGACCAACGTTGTAGAAGTAGTATTGCTCACCATCGGAGGCTATCTGCCATACTTGATTAAGGTCTGTAGGGTCATAAGCGTTGAAGTACGCACTGGTGGTGACATCACTACGACCATCATAGGAAGTAACGATGAGGTTGTTGATGGCAACCAACGATTCAGAGTAGTCAGGATTCATAACCATTACACCCATGCCATTGGCATTGGATATAACATAACCCTTGGTATTGCTTAAGCTCTCCAGCGTAGTCACTTGTGTAAGGTTGGTTACGTCGTAGTAGATACGGACAGAAATGATGCGCTCGTCGCCGGTCTCGGCCACAGAGAGGTCCTGATACAGGTAGTTGGTGGGAGTGTTCACCGTCACATCGCTGGTGGTCAGTGCATTGGAGGCAGAGACGGAGAACGAGTCCCCATTGTGATAGGTGGTTCCGTTTACGGTCACGGTGCCGCCCACACCGCCAACCACGTTCACCGTGTAGGTGATGCTGGCAGGATGAAGATAGTTATGTACAGCCGTGGTAGCAGCAGTGAGATCGCAACTCTCAAGTTCAATGATGGCAAACTGGTTTCCTTCATCGACGGTAGACCAACTGTTGATGACGATGGCGGGTACACTGTTCATGTTGATGATGTGAGTATCGTCGAACTTGAAGAAGAAGGGATAGGTGGAATCTCCCGTGCTGGTAATGCTCACTATCTGCGGAGAATCGCTGAGGGTGTTGCTGCTGGTCAGGAACTTTCCTGCATTGACGTTATATATAAAATAGGTATCGTCCTCACAGATGATGCCAAATGCATTACCTGGTACATCAGGGGCAACACTGGTATTGGCACTCATTGAGGTTGCTCCATCTGCAATATACCACGTTCCTCGAGCACACCCTACCATGTATGATTTCGAGTTGCTAAGGTCTGACAGACTGGCAATGGTGGTTGTAGGCGCAGTCTGAGGTGATGCCAAAGCTGCCAATGCTGCAGTTGCGTCGAAAGATTCGGCTTCCGTGATGGTGTATACGTTTCCTGCGTCTGCTGTGACCCAACTGTTAACGACTACTTGGTATCCGTCACTTGTATTAGTTACGTTTACGCCATTAGAACCGATAACCATCAGAAACTCACCGCTACCTTGGTCAGTCAATGTGACTGCGGTAGGTGTGTAGTTGGTCGCTACACCAGAGGAGTTGATGAAACGTTCCAACACCGTACTATACAAATAATACGAGCCGTTGTAACTTACTAATGCAAAACTCTGTGCTGTGTACGTCGTGTTATTGTACGTCGAAGTGAGGTGATAATCACTTGAACTCGTACTTAATGTGCCACGACTGCACGTCAGTGTGTAAGCCTTGTTGTTGCTCAGTTGGCTTAAGGCCGTAATCTGGGCATTAACCCTTGTGCTAACCATGAATAGCATAAGGGTCAGAATAGAGTGGATTTTGTTCCTCATAAGGGTAAATAATTAATTATTTTGTCGAAATTTGTTATCGAAATATGGTTAAATCGGCACAAAAATAATAAATAAATAAATAGCTTGCAAACATTTGAACGGAAATGTAATTTTGTGATTTGTACACTTTTTGTACGGTTGCATAGACGGTATTCCATTTTTTTTCCGTATCTTTGTGGCGTTTCAACGTATAGACACGGAACAAGAACATCAAGTGAAGGTAATTGATTTAATAAATGATAAGAAGAGTAGGCCTTTCTCTTTTGAGGTCCTGCCACCCTTGAAAGGTAGTGGTACGGGTCAGCTTTTTGACACCATAGACCGCCTGAAGGAATTTGAGCCTCGTTACATCAATATCACTGCCCACCGGAGTGAATATATATATAAAGAGGTGGGCGGTGGACTCGTACAGCGACTGCGAGTAAGACGGCGTCCGGGTAGCATAGCTATTGCGGCAGCCATACAGCAGCGATATCATATTCCTGTGGTGCCTCATTTGGTGTGCAGTGGAAACACACGTGAGGACTTGGAGTATATGCTTATTGACTTGCAGTTCCTCGGTATCAGTGATTTGTTGGTATTACGTGGTGATAAAGCAAGAGATGAACGTACGTTTGAGCCTACGGGCGATGGTCCTTCGCATGCGATGGAACTGATAGAACAAATCAATCGCTTCAACGCTGGAGAGTTTTTCGACGGGTCGCCTATCAAATGCCCGGGTGACCCCTTTACCTATGGTGTGGCTTGTTACCCCGAGAAACATGAAGAAGCAGCTAACTTGGAGGCGGACATTGATGTGCTCAGACGTAAGGTGAAGATGGGAGCGCAGTATGCAGTAACCCAGTTGTTCTACGACAACCATCATTACTTTGACTTTGTGCGTAGGGTGCGTGAGTTGGGAATAACCATTCCCATTGTGCCGGGCATCAAACCGTTGACCAAACTAAGTCAACTCTCGGTTGTTCCCAAAACGTTTCATTGTGACCTGCCCGAAGCACTATACCACGAAGCCGTGAAGTGCAAGACGGATGAGGACTTGAAACAAGTGGGCATAGAATGGACAGTGGAACAGTGTCAAGAACTGTTACGGGCCGGAGTGCCTAATCTGCACTTTTACACGATGAGTACGGGGGATAGTCTATATGAGGTGGCAAAGAGGGTTTATTGACATAAGTATAAGGATAAGATATTAGGGATGAGGTTCAGTGATGTGATAGGACAAGAAAACGTGAAGGCACGCTTGCGTAGTCAAGTGGATGGTGAACGTTTGCCTCATGCACTGATGCTTTGTGGCCCGTTGGGTACAGGAAAACTGGGACTCGCTTTGGCATTGAGCCGATATATGTTGTGTGAACATCCTCATGATGGAGAACCTTGTGAAGAGTGTCATGCATGTAAAATGACGGCAGAGTGGGCACATCCTGACCTGCACTTTACTTTCCCCGTCTTCAAGAAGAAGGATGGTGACCATCCTCTTTCGGATGATTACATGCAACCTTGGAGAGAACAATTGAAGGAGAATATCTACTTCGACCAAAACGACTGGTTGGCACGCATGGGAGGTGAGAACCAACAGCTGCGAATTTTCGTCAATGAAAGCGATGCCCTTCAGCAGAAACTGGGTTTGAAGTCCAGTCAAGGCGGGCGCAGAGTGGTGGTATTATGGATGCCCGAGAAAATGGGTGAGGATACGGCTAACAAATTACTGAAACTCATTGAAGAACCCCCTTCGCGTACGCATTTTCTGTTGGTAAGTCAACAGCCTGATCAAGTTTTGGGCACCATCATGAGCCGTACGCAGCAATTACATGTGCCGGTATTGGGCGAAGAGGAAATACTGCAGGCACTGAAGGAACGCCATGCACTGCCTGACAACATGGCCCGTAACTTGGCTCATATGGCCCAGGGTAGCTACACGAGAGCCCTGCACCAGATGAAGGCAGGGAGTGATGAGAAGGAATTCTTTGAACTTTTTGTCAGTCTTATGCGTCTGAGCTATATGCGCAAGATAAAGGACATGCGGGAATGGAGTGACCATGTGGCAAAGATGGGACGTGAGAGGCAGAAGAATCTGTTGGACTATTGCCAGCGCATGGTGCGTGAGAATTTTGTCTATAACTTTGGACAACAAGATAAACTAAATTACCTTACACAGGAGGAGAATGAGTTTTCTACGCGTTTCGCCCGTTTTATCAACGAGCATAACGTGGTTCCCATCATGAATGCGCTCTCGGACTGTCAGCGTGATATCGAACAGAATGTAAATGCAAAGATGGTATTTTTTGATTTTGCCATCAAACTAATTATATTATTGAAACAATAATGGAACTTGAATACATGTGTGGCAACGGTGGCCGAGGATTATGTGCTAAAGGATGTGGACGCGGACAGTGTCAACTGAATGTTCACGACTATCTGGCTGACTTACCTGATAACCTCGAGGCTACTGACTTGGTGGAGGTGCAGTTTAAGAACACCCGTAAAGGCTACTATCGTAACGATAATAAGTTGGACCTGAAGAAAGGTGATGTGGTTGCTGTAGAAGCCAGTCCCGGGCATGACATCGGTATTGTGACAATGACGGGACGCTTGGTGAACCTGCAATTGAAGAAAGCAGTCTTGAAACAAGGTGAAGAACTGAAGCGCATCTACCGTATTGCCAAACCCAACGATTTAGAGAAATACAAGGAAGCTAAGGCACGCGAACATGCAACGATGATTGAGAGCCGCCAGATAGCCAAAGAATTGGGTTTGGAGATGAAGATTGGTGACGTGGAGTATCAAGGTGACGGTCAGAAGGCTATCTTCTATTATATTGCCGATGGCCGTGTGGACTTCCGTCAGCTCATTAAGGATTTGGCCCAGGCTTTCCATGTGCGTATCGAAATGAAACAGATAGGCGTTCGTCAGGAGGCTGGTCGTATCGGTGGTTTCGGTCCCTGCGGACGGGAGTTATGCTGTTCGACGTGGTTGCGTGCATTCCAAAGCGTGAGTACTGCCGCGGCACGTTTTCAGGACTTGTCACTCAATCCGCAGAAACTGGCCGGGCAGTGTGCCAAGTTGAAGTGTTGCATGAACTATGAGGTGGACCAGTATATAGAAGCTGGTAAGCGGCTACCCAGCAAGGAAGTGGTGTTACAGACTGCAGATAGTGACTATTTCTTGTTTAAGGCTGACATCCTCTCTAATATGGTGACTTACAGCACCGATAAACGAGTGGCTGCCAATCTGGTGACCATTCCTGCCCAGCGTGCCATGGATATAATTGCCATGAACCGAAATTGTGATAAGCCTCTGACCTTGGAGGAGAAAGGAATAAAGGAGGATAATCGTCCTATAGACTTGGCAACGCAGGAGGATTTGCATCGGTTTGATAAGAAGAAAAAGAATAAGAAGAAGAAAAACAAGCCAAACAAACCCCAGCAACAAGGGATGTCTAATACCAAGCCTAACACGCCCCAGGAATGAAAAGGACGCTGATACTATTTATGGTACTGATGGCCGTACTCTCATGTTCATATGAATCGGCTACGCTGTACCATGAGTATCAGTCGACAAAGGGAGGAGGATGGAGTGCAACAGATACTTTGCGGTTTCAAATTCCACGGGTGAGGGAGACGGCGGAATATAGTTTCTCGATAGGTATGCGACTACATCATACGTTTCCGTATAAAGGACTATGGATAGTATCCGAGACCCGACTGAAAAATCCTGATGTGGTATTACGGGACACGATACTTTTCCGTACTACGCAAGACGATGGCATGCCCAAGGGTAAGGGAGTAAATCTTCAGCAAGACGAACAAGAGTACGCCATTTTTGAATTGTATAGAGGGCAAACGGGTGAGGTCTGTTTTTACCATGCTATGACGCGTGAGGTAATTCCTGCAGTGATAAATGTTGGACTGAAGGTAGAACAAAAATAGAAAGGACTATCGTTGTAGTCGAGAACGGGCTGCATCCATGCGTAAGAAGATGAAAAGTAGGATGGTGAAGCCCCAAAGCGATGAGCCTCCATAACTGAAGAATGGTAGTGGAATGCCGATGACGGGTGTCAGACCCAATACCATGCCTACGTTAATAAAGACATGGAAGAGGAAGATACTCATCACACAATATCCATAGACTCGCCCCATGGTGGTGGGTTGTCGCTCCGCCAGGCTTATGAGGCGTAGGATAAGTGCTAAGAATAGCGCGAGTACGATGGCACAACCTACAAAACCTTCCTCTTCACCTACAGTACAGAAAATAAAGTCGGTATCTTGTTCGGGTACATATTTGAGTTTTGTCTGAGTTCCGTTCAGGAATCCTTTGCCTTTTAGTCCTCCACTACCGATGGCTATTTTGGCCTGAATGACATTGTATCCAGCACCTCGCGGATCGTCTTCCATTCCCAATAAAACCCGTATACGTTTTTGCTGATGTGGCTCCATCACATCGTTCAACACGAAGTTACTGCTATAGTGGAATCCCAGTGAACCGATGGCAAAGAGGGCAATATAGAAGTAACTGATAGCATGCTCAGTAATGGCCAAGTAGAGCAGATAGATAATCAAGGCACCCACGATAGCAAGCATGATATAGTTAACATTGAAGGGGATGATATAATTGGCAAAGAGTAGGGCAGTGATGCTGAAACCTATGCTACATATTAGTATGTTCCATACAGGACGCCGCTTGAGAGTGTAAACCCACATCATGCCAATGGTGAAGGCCAATATGCACAGGAGAACAACGAATTGTCCTGTGCTGATGGACGAAATACCCATAAGGGGTTCCTCAGCATAGCGTACCCCTACGATAAAATAGACCACGGCTGAGATTCCTGCAAACAGGATGCTGCCCGGCATACCTTCGCGATATAGCATAAGGAAGAAGGCCGCATATACAAGTGCGCTTCCGGTTTCTTTTTGCATGACGATGAGGGCCATAGGCAGGATGACAATAATGCAGGAGACGATGAAATCACGCCAGTTCTGCATCGAAAAGCTATAGTGGCTAATGTACTTGGCGATACATATTGCTGTGGCAAACTTGGCAAATTCAGCAGGCTGGATACTGAAGGAACCTATCTTAATCCAGGAAAGTGACCCCTTGATATCGTGTGCCAATAATGGGGTAATGAGCAGTAAAACCATGAATCCCAGGTAGAGAACATAGGCAAAGGTGTCGTAGACGCGTTCGTCAATACTAAGGATGAGCCCACCCAATAAGATAGAAGTGGCTATCCACACGATTTGCATGCCGCTACGCGTCTGGAAATCGAAGAAGTTTCCTCCTTGGTCGAAGTCATAGCTGGCTCCACATACACTCATCCACCCCATGGCCAGCAGGGCCAGGTAGATGATGATAATGAACCAGTCGAGTGATGCCAGTATGCTTTGTCGTTTATCGTTGATAGCCGCCATAGGATATTACTTTATCTTCAAACTCTTTTGCCTTGGCTTCGCTCTCGGGTGAAAGTTTGCCATTGATAAACTGTTCCATGATGAGTGCACCGATGGGTACACCATACGTAGCACCCCAACCACCATTTTCGACATAGACAGCAACGGCTATCCGTGGATTCTCGCGAGGGGCAAAGCCCATGAAGACCGAATGGTCGTGCCCACGGTTCTGGGCTGTTCCAGTCTTTCCGCACACCTCATACATGGGGGTGTTGGCTACATGGCAAGTACCGCCCAATACAGCCTTTCGCATACCATCGACGATGAACTCGTAGTTGCGAGCAGAGACTTTGGTATAGTGACGGGTAGTGTAGGCGGTGTCTATAGGTTCTCCTTGTACTTCCTTTACCACATGTGGCGTGATGTAATAGCCACGGTTGGCAATGGTTGCGCCCAGATTGGCTATCTGTAGTGGAGTGAGGTTCACTTCACCTTGTCCGATGGCAATGGAGATGACCGTAAGTCCGTTCCAACTGCCTCGGTATGCTTTGTCGTAATAGGACGCATTGGGAATCATGCCTCGCTTTTCTCCTGGCAGGTCGATGCCCAGCTTGTATCCGAAGCCCATGGAAACCATATAGTCCTTCCATGTGGTCATAGCATCTTGGACGGTTCTGTATTTCTTGCGATTACCAAACATATAGTAGAGTCCCCAGCAGAAATAGGCATTGCATGAGGTGCCTATAGCGGGGATTAGCGGGAGTGGAGCGGCATGTCCATGGCATCCTACGGTAAGACCCTTGAAATGGAACCCATGGCTGCATGGGAATGAGGTATTGGGCGTGATGATTCCTTCTTCGAGGAAGGTGAGGGCCTGACTGGTCTTAAACGTGGAGCCTGGAGGATATTGTCCCATGATAGCTCGATTGAGTAGGGGTTTCATAGGGTCCTGACTCAGCATCTGATTGTTTTTCCCTCGTTGTCTCCCCACCATAATCCGTGGATCATAGGTGGGACTGGAAACCATGCATAGCACCTCTCCCGTACTGGGCTCAATGGCTACAATGCTGCCTAACTTGTGTTTCATCAGACGTTCACCCAGAGCTTGTACGTCCGCATCAATGCTCAGCGTCAGGTTCTTCCCTGGGATAGGCACGCGGTCAAGTTTGCCATTCATGTAGCGTCCTTTGATGCGTCCACGGGCATCACGCAGGAGAATCTCCACACCTTTCTCTCCACGCAACTGTTTCTCATAACTACGCTCTACACCTAACTTGCCGATGTAGTCTCCGCTGCGATAGTATTCGTCCTCTTCAATGTCCTGAGGACCTACCTCGCCCACATCGCCCAGGATATGAGCTCCCATATCGTAGGAGTACTGACGAATGCTTCGTTTCTGGATGTAGAATCCGGGGAAACGGAAGATTTTCTCTTGGAATTTAGAGAATTCCTCGGCCGAGAGCTGACTCATGAAGAGCTGTTGTGTATAGTCACTATATCCAGGGTTACGCCATCGGTCACGAATCTCTTCCATGCGACGATCATACCAGTCGCGGTCGATACCTAATGAGTTACAGAGATCAAGGGTATCTACTCCTACCTGCTCATTCATTACCACCATGATGTCGTAGGCTGGTTGGTTGTACACCAGCAGCTTACCGTTACGGTCGGTAATAGCTCCCCGCGCAGGGAAGCGAACACGCTGAAGGAATGCGTTAGAATCGGCGTTTCTCTTGAAGTCGTCACTCATCAGCTGAAGGGCAAAGAGACGTATCAGATAAACCACAATGATGAGCACCGCAGCACCACCAATCACGAACTTGCGTTGCTCGAGTTTGTAGTTTTTATCCTTGTCCATAGCCGATGGAGATGAGGTAGGGGTGGTTAATTGCTTTTCTGCTTGCGGTCACGGGTAGTCTCCAACGTAAGCATGATGACCATGCTAAGGACGATGCTACTACCAAGGGAGAGGGCAATATCAACTATGTGGAAATAGGAGAATGTTTCCAATAGGAAGAATGTGGTGTGATGTACGATGGTGAGAATGAACAAATAGTAGAAATGTTTTGTCACTCCCAGCGTACGGTATGACGGAACCATATCCTCAAGACTTTCCTTTGGGGCCATGGCTTTGAGCAGCGGCCATTGCACCATGGCTGTGATGACCATTGCTCCTGAAGCCTGTCCGGGGGTACCGGAGAAGGTGTCGATGATAAGCCCCAATAGGAAGGCCCAGAGAAGTGTGGCAATACGATTGGCATTGAGAGGGAGGTAGCAGAAGAACAGGACGTATATCATGGGAGTGGCATAACCCAAGAGATGAAGGTGGTTGCATACCATCACCTGGAAGATGACCAAAAGGGCAATCTCGACTATCCGTTTGAATAATGTAATAATCATTTTTTGTTCTCTAATGCCTTGACCTCTTCAATCTTCTTTCGCTCCGTGTTCTTCACAACCATTACTTCACGCAGGTTACCGAAGTCGGTACTCAACTGTATCTGTAACTGGTATGCCAATCCGTCCTCGGAGTCGTCAATGGCAAGTACTTTGCCGACAAAGATTCCTTCGGGGAATACACTGCTGAATCCACTAGTCTCTACGATGTCGCCTACTTTTACCCTGGCATGACGGGGTACGTCATCCATCATGGCCTTGAGAGGGCTTCCACCATACCAGTGAAGATAGCCAAAGTATTGGGTTCCTCGGATACGGCAACTGATGCTGGACTTGGAGTTCAGCACAGGTATCACCATGGCATAGTGGTGACCAACCTGAGATACGATGCCAACGATGCCAGTTCCGCTGAGTACACCTTGCTCGGGTTCTACCCCGTCATGGCTTCCGCGATTAATGAGTATGAAGTTGTCCCGCTGTCTGATGCTGTTATCACTCACGCGGGCAGGGATGAGTTCCTGGCCCTCCATTTGTTCGGTAAGCGTACGCTCAGTGAGTGTGCTGTCATGTTTCAATCGGGCAATCTCCTGACGCAGTTGCTGGTTGTTGTATTGCAGGGTTACATTCTCATGAGTGAGCCTACGGTTTTCCGTGCCAAGATTGAGATAGTTCAATAGGTGTTGTTCCTGCTCAGCCACATAACCTGCAACTTGAGTAGCCTTGCTGAACCATACACTCCCTTGATAGGGATTAAAACGGAATAAAAGCACTAGGCTGACTGTCTCCAGAAGGAGAAAGACAACCCAGTGCAACTTGTTCTTTATGAGTTCAAGCAGGGAATCCATACCCTAACGTCCTAATCCCTATTCTCTAATCCCTAATCCCTAATCTTTTCCCCCTTACATGAGGAACGAGAAATTGTGGATGTTCTTCAGTGCAATGCCAGTTCCCTTTGCTACACAATGCAACGGATCCTCGGCCACATGGAAGGGGATGTTAATCTTGTCAGTAAGACGTTTGTCGAGACCACGTAACATGGCTCCTCCGCCCGATAGCCAGATACCATTCTTCACGATGTCGGCATAGAGTTCGGGCGGTGTCTCTTCAAGAGCCTGCAGGATAGCAGTCTCCAATTTACTGATGGTCTTCTCCAGACAATGGGCGACTTCTTGGTAGCATACGGGAACTTCCATGGGAAGAGCCGTAATTTTGTTTGGACCATAGACAACGTAGTCTTCGGGAGCATCCTCGCCCAGATCGGCAAGGGCAGAACCAACATGAATCTTGATTCGCTCGGCCATACGTTCCGATACCTTCAGGTTATGTTGACGGCTCATGTGGTCCTGAATGTCGGTGGTTAGTTCGTCACCAGCCACACGCTGACTCTTATTAACGACAATTCCTCCCAGCGAGATGACAGCAATCTCGGTGCTTCCTCCGCCGATGTCCACTACCATGTTTCCCTCCGGAGCCAATACGTCCAGTCCGATGCCTATAGCAGCTGCCATAGGTTCGTAGATTAGGTAAACCTCGCGTCCACCGGCATGTTCTGCACTGTCGCGTACAGCACGCAGTTCAACCTCCGTACTGCCGCTGGGTACACCAATAACCATCTTCATGGCGGGGCTAAACAGGCTGCGGCCTGTATGTACCATCTTTATAAGTCCGCGCATCATCTTCTCACAGGCATCGAAGTTGGCAATCACACCATCGCGCAAAGGTCGTACGGTACGTATCTTATCGTTTGTCTTGTCCTGCATCTCTTTGGCCTTCTCACCTACAGCTATCATCTGGTCGGTGCGGCAGTCAAGGGCCACCACGCTGGGCTCGTCCACTACTATCTTACCATTGTTAATGATAATGGTGTTGGCCGTACCCAGATCCATGGCAATCTCTTTATTCAATGAAAACCATCCCATATATTTCCTTTCTTCTTGTTTTCTTTTTCTTTTTTTGTTTTCGTAGCGAAGCGTCGCGTCTTTGTTATTCTTCAAACCAAGCGTGTATAGCTGTGTCATAGTGACTGCTGGTGGCAAAGGCACGGCTGGCAAACCAGCGACGCTGTTGGAGTGTGGTCTCTGCCCCCTGTTCCTTCAGGATATTCAGTAAGGGTTCGTATTCTGCCTTCGAGGGAACGATGACCACATCGTTGAAGTTCTTGGCTCCTGCACGGATGAGTGAAATGCCTCCGATGTCTATCTTCTCAATGATGTCAGCCTCCGAAGCCCCACTTGCCACCGTTTGCTCGAAGGGATAAAGGTCAACGATGACTAAATCTATTTCAGGTATCTCATACTGCTGCATCTGTTGGCGGTCGGCCTCCAGTTCCCTTCGTCCCAGTATGCCGCCGAACACCTTTGGATGCAGTGTCTTTACTCGCCCACCCAGTATACTGGGGTAGGTAGTCACATCCTCAACCTTACGGCAAGGTATTCCCAGACCTTCAATAAACTGTTGTGTTCCTCCCGTGCTCAGTAGTTCCACGTCCTGGCTGTGCAATAGACGCAATATCTCCTCAAGCCCGTCCTTGTGGAAAACACTCACCAGGGCGCGCTTAATGCGTTTGGTCTCGGCCATGATAAGTTTACTTCTTGATGAGTTTGCCAATCCAAATTACGATGATGGCACCAACAGCTGCGGTGATGATGTCACCCAGGTAGAATGGGAGGCTGATGTTGATGTGCAACAGGCCAAAAAGCCAACTGCCTACGATAGCACCGATAACACCCAGAATCAGGTCAATAAGCAGACCAGAACCAGAGCCCTTTACCAACTTGCTTGCAATGAAGCCTGCAATCACTCCACAGATAATCCAAATGATGATACTTTCCATAATTATACTTAAATTAAATAGGTGTACTAAAAGTGTGTACAAAGGTATGAAATCTTTAGAGAATGACCAAGCGTTCGGTGATTTATTATTTACTGATATTTCTTTTCTTGATATGGCACAGCCCCAGGCCGCATGTTGGTCTGGGGCTGTTTTGTCGTTTTGTGGCTGTAGCCTTATGGGTTCAGAATCAGTTGTATCAGTTCCTCCAAATCAAGGAGGTTGATGTTACCGTCTTTGTTCATGTCAGCCGCAACATGGTCGTAGGTGTAGGGCTTGGTGTTGTCGAGGTCAAGCAGTATCCTGATGAGGGCGGTGGCATCGGTCAGATTTACCAGTTCACCGCTATCTGCATTCACGTTACCTAACTTATGGGCGGGGCCGAGATAGACTAACTTGAAGTTGTCGAAGAGACTCCAGTCATTGGTCACGGCTACGGTCTTCTTGACACCGACGCGCAGTACATTGTCGTCTACGGTAAAGCGCAGAGGCCCCGTAGCATATAGTCCATCATGGATATAGTAAGAGGCAGTGCTCTGTGTATTGGGAATGTAACCGTGTGTTGTAGATACGTCGCCATCGCTTTTCTGGCTACTGCCTGCCTCGGAGAAGATGGAGGGCAGGGTAGTGGTCTGGTCGTTACCATAGAGCAGGGCGTTCAGAGCCTCGTTGCCGTTCGTCCGCAACGTGGCTGCATCGGCGTATCCTCCGTCGCGGTAGTAACCCTGGCAGGATATCTCATAGAGTCCGTTAGGCGCATCGGTTATCTCCTGATAGACATCGAAGGTGGTATTGAACTTCTCTCCGTTCAGATCTCCCCAATCGCTTCCGGCGAATCCACCTCTTGCCGGACTTCCTTGCCAGTTCTCGATGCGGGCATCATTGCGTCCGAAGTTGTGTCCTGGAATCAGGAACGTGGCATCCTTGGGACTGGTTGCGCTCGCATCATCAAGCATTTCCATCAGGTCACTGCGTGTCAGCAGGAGCCACTTGGCTGATGCGGCATTCTTACTGGTAGTGGTAGTGAGTGCCGTGCCCGATGTGGTGGGGCAGGACAGGTAGTTGGTTCCATCTGAGATAGTATAGGACTGTTTCCCATTGATGGTGGTACTCTCGGCAAATGTCCAAGGGAAGGGAGAGGCATCGCAATAGAGGTTGCTGCCCAGGAAGTGAGCGTTTTCTCCATTGGATATGTTGGAGTCGAGCTGATAGCCTGCGGTGCCGCCCGTTATACCGAAGTCAATGCCTGTCTCGGAGACGATGGCCTGCGTGCCCCAACTGTTTCCAGCGGAGATGAAGAGACCTGCCTGGTTGTTATACAGGTAGAAGTCGCCTGTGGGTATGGTGATGATGCCCAGTGCATCGTTCACCACGGAGCGGGGTATCATGCGGATGCCCAGCTTGTCGCCCGAGTCAGTTCCCGTGGGGTTGGTACGGTTACCGGCCAGCACCTCACCGGCGGCGAAACTCTTGTCATTGTCCCACAGACCTACGTACATGCCGTGAGCCAGGTTCTTACAAATCCAGTAGTCTCCACTGCTGTAGTAGGTGAACTCGAAGGCCGTCTGGGCAGCCTCTACGGTATAGTCGGAGTTGCGGGTGATGAAGTTCCAACTGTTGGGACTGCAGATGAGATAGCCCGACTCACCCATGTTGCGCAGGGAGTAGCCGCCATTGCTGTTCTCCTCCAGCGACCACAGCTGGTAGAGGTCACTGGCATAGTTGCTGTTGGCAGCCTTATAGTAGACACGGTTCTCCGAACTGCTGCTATCATAGACAGCCCATACGAGGTCGGCCGAGGCTTCCTTGGAATAGAACTGGAAGTAGTAGTCGCCTACGTTGGCAGGCAAGAAGCTGGTGTTGTCTATCTGTGTAACCTGGAACATCAGGGTGTTGGAGGGGTATTCCGTACCGTCGTACATATCGACCACTCGCCAGCAATAGTTTTCAGCATTGGCCAGTGTGCCCGAGTAGGAGTAGTTCTGGTCGCTGCTGCTTGTCTTGTCTTTTCTATCCACGGTAGCGAGGGTATTCCATGAGGTGGCGGTAGCAGTCTTGTACTGTATGCGTATCTCATCCATCATGTCGCCGTTCTTGTCCTTCCAGGTGAGGCTAATCTTGTTGCCACTGGCCGAACCGGAGAGGGAGTAGGGTTTGTTGATGACCACAACAGGAACGTACTCGTAAGACTTGTTGTATCCCAGACCACCATCGGTGGCAGCGTAGGTCTGACCCAGGGTGGTCAGCGTGCCATCTTCGCAAATATGACCTTTCGACTCGCTGTTCCAGTAGAAGTAACGCTCCACGTAGGCCGTTTCGTTCAACGTTTTGAGGATGTTGCTGGTGTTGGATACAATCTGGGCATCCGTCACGCCACTGCCAAAGGCACCGTTGCTGTTCCACGATGCACCCCACATCCATTCACTGATGAGCAGGGGGCGGTTGTAGTAGTTGTAGTGCGTGCTCAGTCCACTGAAACTGGACCAGTAGCAATGGATGTCGTAGATGTCACAACGCCAACCACGAGAGTCGATGGCAGCAAAGAAGGCATCGAACCATGCCTTGTTGTTACCTCCGTCGTAGGTCGAAGGGGAGCAGAGACGCATACCCGTACGCATGGCATCCTCCCAGTAACCTAATACCTGGGCAACGGTGGCGGGCTCATCGTCAGAGGAGTTGGCAGGCTCGTTGTCCGTCTTCATGGTGCAGGAGTATTCGTTGGCACCGCAGGCAGCAACGCCTGGCCATCTGGGATGTATCTTGTGGGAAAGGAACTCACAGTCAGGCATGTTGCTACCGTCGCCCACATTGTAGGTATAGCAACCCTGTACGTTCAGTACACTTGTATAGGACGAACGCGTCTCGTTGGCGATACCGGACTTACCGAAGTTCAGCCAGTTGAACAGACGGTAGCTGGACACCTTGCCGGCCAGGACGGTAGGCAGGTCCATTTCCAAGTCTTCTGTGTCGGCGATGAAGCAACGGCTGTAGCCATAGCCGCTGGTTCCTGTGGCAAAGGTGACCATGTAACCGCGCTTCAACTTGAATGACTTGATGTTGTTCAGCAGGTTGGCCGAGGTCAGAGTCTTCATGTATCCACCGTCACTTCCTGTGGTGTAGGCCGTGGAGGATGTGCCGGTGTAGTTTGCCCCACTATAGCATGTGAGCACATTCTTTGTCGACTCGGTGTAGGGAAGTACAATGGCTCCCTTGTTGTACATACGAACCTGGCAGTTGGTGTTGTTGACGGCTGTCGTACCGTTAATCCTGATGTACTTCAGCCAGGTGCTGATGACCACCGAAGGTTTGACGTTCTTAAAGATAACCACAGCATGGTCGGTGTTGATGATGTTCACCGCACCGCTGCCGCTGAACGGGGTGGAGGCGGTGATGGTGTAGTCCGTGTTACTCGACACGTTAATTGTACTTGTAATGGTTTGTGACCTTTCTGTCACCGTGTTTGCTGCTGTCATCACCCCCAGGTTCAGGAGCAAGACGGCCAGGATAGCTTTAATTCTCATAGTTAGTCCGATTAAAATAGTGTTATTCAGGTTCTTTGGTTACAAAGATATGAAATTATCCATTACAATACAAGAGATTATATGCATTTTCTACTCTTATATCCATCAGGATTCCGATGAATAGTCATCAAGCCTCCGATGAATAGTCATCCCGGCCCCGATGAATAGTCATCGAAGCCGGGATGTCCATAAGTCAGGATACGGGTGTGTATTATTCTTCTATCAATGTGCTCGCCATCTTCTCGATATCGCTAATGGAGAGGCTGTTGTTTCGGTCCATGTTTCCGATGCCCTTGAATGTACTGGTTTTCTTCTCCTGCAAGATATCGATGAGCGTATTCATATCGCTGATACTGAACTTTTCATCTGCATTCGTATCTCCCAATACTTTACCCAGGTAGGTAACCTTCTTTATCTGGAGAACCAGCCAGTTGGGACCCGTCTGGTCCACATTGATGGACACGCTGAGTGTGCCATTCGTGACCTCGGCGGTAAGCACGGTTTGTATGTCGAAGGTGTCGAACTTCGTGCGGTTGTAGGTAGGTACATCCACGGACTGGTCGTTGGCATGCACAGTGACATATCCTGTGGCTCCGTCGGGCTCAATGACGTTGCTTGTGTTGTCACGACTGCTTGTGCTGCTGGCCATGGCATATACTTCCACAGTGTAGAAACCGTTAGGCAGGTTCACTGTCTGGCTCATGGGAGAACAGATGTCAAGTGAGGCTGCCCACTGGAAAGCTTCTCCTCCCGTAATGCCATCAGCTGAGAAGGTCGCACTGCTCCAGGCATCAGTGTCGAAGCGGTCGGTAACGACGTCGCCCGGAGTAAGCACTTCTTCGTCGGCATACTGGTCAAAGTCGTCATAGAGTCGGCCGATGGAGACATAGTCAAAGTAGAGTACGGGATTGGCGGTGGAACTTTCCTGTGCAAACTTTGCTCCAACGCTGACGGTGATGGTCTTCTCTTCAGATAGGGTGAACATGACGGTTTCGGTTGCCCATACACCCTTGCTGAGGGTGGTGAGGCTTCCATAGACGGCAGCTCCATCAATGATCACACCTGTCTTGTTAGTGAATGCTTTGCTGCTCTCGAGTACGTTGTATACGGCATACTCCAAGCCGTAGGTTCCTGCGGGCAGGGTGACAGACTGGGTGTATACACACTCGCCGGACCATCCTTCCGACATACCCAAGAGTCCGCCTGTTCCTGTGGAGGGAGCACTCTGACCATTGAGTGTGTATCTACTGCCCACTTGGAAGCAGGCACTACATCCCCACGTATTGCTGGCTGTAGTGGTCCATGCAGTCACTGACTTGTGATTGGTGGAACCTGTGCCGAGGTTCGACTTCTGGTAGTCACTGGTAATGTCAAAGCCTGGATTAGTCAAATAAGACGAGTAGTCCTCATAGTCGGTACGGGCCTGTTCTAACTTCACGTAGTCGTAACGCAGGAGTGCATTGTTGGTTGTTGTGGTAGCTGCACCGGCATAACCTACACTCAGGGTAACGGTGGTCTCCTCGGAAAGAGAGAAGTCGATGGTCTCACTACGCCACTCGCCACCAGGGATGGCCGTCAGGGCACCATAGTAATTGGTAGAGCCAACGGTGACACCTGTCAAGTTGGTAAAGCTGGTGGCATTGTTACTGTTGTAGACGCAATAGCTGAGTTTGTAACTTCCTGCGGGTAAGGTTACATTCTGTGTGTAACGGGTTTCTGAGCTCCACCCTGAGGAGAAGGCCAGCATGCCGCCCTTCACTTCACCATTGAGGTCTGTAGCAGGGATAGCTCCGCCATTCAGTGTCTTCGAAGAGCCTACGGGGAAGCATGCACTGGCTCCCCATTCGCTACCGGCAACCAGTGTCCATCCAGTCACATTCTCGTAGGTGCCACGTGCTACATTGGCCAACTTATAGTCCTTACTATAGTCAAAGCCCCAGTTCTGGACATAATCCTTAGTCACGTCGACATAACCGGCCGAGCCTGCGGTAGTGACGGTCGCCACATCGGAATATATAGGTGTAGTCTCTCCCGGAGGATAGACAGCGATACGATAACGGTATTCACCCTCCAAATCCAACTGGTCGGAATAACTGTAATTGATGGCAGAACCGCTGTATTCCTGTAGTTCAACAGTTCCCAGGCGGTTGTAGGTATAGTAGCCGGGTATCATGCGCTCAATGACCATAGAGTCAATCTTGTCACCGTTCTTGTCGTTCCATGTGATGCTGCATGCGTTGGTGCCCGAACTATAGGTGGCTGCCACGTTGTAGGGGGCATCAATAACCACCACAGGAACATACTCGTAGGACTTGTTATAACCCAGTCCACCGTCGGTGGCAGCGTATGTTTGTCCTAAGTCGGTAATACCGCCGTCATAGATCTTAGCCTTTGATTCGCTGTTCCAATAAAAGTACCGCTCTACATAGGCCGTACTGTTAAGGGTACTGAGCATGCTGCTTACGTTAGACTTAATAGTGGCATCGGTAACTCCGCTGGCAAACGAGCCGTTGCTGTTCCATGAGGCCCCGTACATCCATTCACTGACGATGATAGGACGGTTGTAGTAATTGTAGTGTGTACTCAGAGCACTGAAACTGGTCCAGTAGCAATGAATATCATAGATATCGCAACGCCATCCGCGAGCGTCGATTGCAGCGAAGAACTCGTCGAACCATGCCTTATTGTTCGACCCGTCATAGGTGGAAGGAGAACATAGACGCATACCCGTGCGCATGGCATCTTCCCAATAACCTAAAACCTCCGCTACGGTAGCAGGATTGTCGTCGCTGGAATTAGCTGGCTCGTTGTCGGTCTTCATGGTGCAGGAGTATTCCGTATTACCACATGCTGCCACCCCAGGCCACCATTTCTGAATCTTGTGGGGAAGCCATTCCACGTCGGGCAATCGGTTCTCCCCCACATTGTAGGTATAGCATCCCTGCACGTTCAGGGCATCGCACACGGTGGCATCGGTATTATTGGCAATACCCGACTTACCAAAATTCTGCCAATTGAACAGACGGTAGCTGGACACCTTGCCTGACAATACAGCGGGCAGATTCATTTCCAGATCTTCCTTATCGGCAACGAAGCAACGGCTGTAGCCCCAACCACTGGGACCCGTGGCAAAGGTAACCATGTAACCACGCTTCAACTTGAATGACTTGATGTTATTATTCAATTCTGTGGATGAAAGGCTTTTCATGTAGCCTCCGTTGCTCCCTGTAGTGTAACCGCTGTATGACGAGCCGCTATAGTCCGTCCCGGTATAGCAGGTAAGCACGCTGATTGTAGACTCGGTGTAGGGAAGGATGATGGTTCCCTTGTTGTACATCTTCACCTGGCAGTTGGTACCATTCACTGCTGCAGCACCATTAATCTTTACGTACGAAAGCCAAGAACTGATAACCACCGAGGGCTTGACAGCACTGAGGATGACCACGGCCTTAGACGTGTTGGTGATATTCACTGAGCCGCTACCGCTGAAAGGAGTAGCGGAGGTGATGGTGTAGTCCACTGCTGAACTTACGGTGATAGAGGAACTTACACTTGATACAGTGGTGACACTGTTGGCAGCCATCATACCCATACTGATGAGGAATGAGGCGATTAAAACTTTAAGTCTCATTGTTATAATTGTTTCGTTTTAGTGTCAAAAATACGCCAAATTTTTGCAAATATACGAAAAATAACTTTCAGTCTTGCGGTTGTCGGCTTTTTTTTTTAACTTTGTATAACCAAAATACGATAATTACTGATAAAATGAAACATCTTACGTTGATTTGCGGGCTCATATTGGCTATTTCCCTATCTGCAAATGCTCAGAATAAGGAAGTTAATGACATGACCACTCCCTTGCATCTGCTGCAACCCGACTATAAGGTGCCTTATGGGGCTGTAGATAAAAAGGAGGTAAAGGCTGCCTTGGACCGCATCTTCCAATACATCGACAGGCAAACGCCATTTGTACAGAAAAAGGATGGAAGTCTGGAACGTGGGGCGTTCCGTATTGGCAGTTATGAATGGGGGGTGACTTATCAATCTTTGCTGACAGCTGCCCAGGTGACCGGCGACAAACGATATACTGATTATGTGGGAAAGCGTTTCCATTTCATCGGTGATATGTACAAGGTGTTCAGCCGACAACAGCACATAACCGACGGACAAATGGAACAGATATGTCATCCAAGGGCATTGGACGACTGCGGCACGATGTGTGCTGCGATGATGAAATATGCCTGTAGAACGGGACGGATGAAAAGTCTGGAGCCGGTGATAGAGAATTACTATCGCTTTGTAGAATATGGTCAATATCGCTTGCCCGATGGTACGTTGGCACGTCATCGCCCCCAGCACAATACGGTATGGCTGGACGACATGTATATGGGGATTCCTACCATCGCCTGGCGTGGAGTATATACGGGTGATAATAAGTACCTGGACAAAGCTGCTGCTATGTATCGCCACTTTGTGGAACGTATGTGGGTGCCGGAGAAGAATATCTATCGACATGGCTACGTAGAAGGTCTTAAAGAGCAACCCACATACCACTGGGCACGTGCCAACGGATGGGCAATACTCACTACAGTGGAGCTACTGGATGTGCTGCCTGAGGAACATCCCGAACGTCCGTTCATAATGGAACAGTTACGAAAGCATGTTCGTGGACTGGCCCAGTATCAGAGCAGTGAAGGCTTTTGGCATCAGTTGCTTGACCGCAACGATTCTTATCTGGAGACCAGTGCAACAGCCATTTACACTTATTGCATAGCACATGCCGTGAATGAGGGATGGATTGAAGGTATCACCTATGGCCCCGTGGCTCAGTTGGGTTGGCATGCGTTATCGACGAAAATAACTGAAGATGGCAAGGTGGACGGTACATGTGTAGGTACGGGCATGGCTTTTGACCCTGCCTTCTATTACTATCGACCCGTGAGCAGTGCCGCTGCCCATGGCTATGGTCCTGCTATATGGGCTGCAGCCGAGATGCTACGTCTGTTGGACAAATGGCATCCACGTACCAATGACTCAGGCCTGCACTACTACGAGCAGGAACAGACCAACCCCTCACCTCTGTTCTACCTGACCGATGACGGCAAGGGGGAGGCTGTGGAATAACAGATTGAACTATATAATAATATTAATAAGGTATAGAATATGAGAAAAAGATTACTCCTGGTTATCTCAGCATTCATTGTGTTGGGAAGTTTGAATGCACAAGGCGTGAAGGGAAGTCCACGCAAGGGAAATTTCGTGAAAACCAGCCTGGCAAATTCTGTTCGCCGCGCTCCGGCACGCACAGCCTCGGTAGAGGCTGGCGAAGGACAACTATGGTGGGCTAACTACGATACCGACAAAAATGCTTCGTGGTATATCTATGGATCTGGCAAAGCTGAGCACTATGATGTGGCCGTCTATGTTCCCTACGGTTTGGTAGGCGGCGAGGGAACCACCATAGCAGGTTTCAGCTTCTATCCCATTTGTGCTGCCTTGATGAATGACGTACAGGTGTGGGTGTCTGCCGAGTTACCGGCATACGGTGAGGCTGCTGACCTGGAGACGGTGGATGTTGCTGCCTCCGATATTACAGACATGAGTTTCAATGACGTGACTTTCTCCAAGGAATATGTTGTTCCTGACGATGGTTTGTATGTGGGTTACTCGTTTACCATATCCAAGGCTATGACGAGTTATTCCCAGAAGCCCTGCCCATATACCTATACAGAGAACATGCGAGAGAACGCATTCCTAATGCGTACGGCAAGTGCACAAGACTGGGATGAGGGTGGAGACCTGGTTTCCAACATCCTCTTTGGTGGCGGTAACTTCCCCAAGTATGCCGCTGAAGTGAATGACTTCAGTACGGAATATGTATTGAAAGGGAAGACCGTCAGTGTGCCGTTGACCGTTACCTGTCGAGGAACTGAAGACATTACTTCAATTTCCTACACCGTAACGACCGACTACGAAAAGAGTTTGTCTGCCGAAGAAACCATCGACTTCTCGCTGTCTGGAATTGGAAGTAAGACTACAGTCGCTTTCTCTCTGGATGCTGACGATGTCATTGGCAGACACGTAAAGGCTATAACTATTACCAAGGTGAACGGTCAGCCTAATGAGAATACATCGAACGTGGCCAACGGTACGCTCATCACCATAGCCAAAAGCCCTGCCTCATTGCCTGTCGTAGAGGAGTTTACGGGTACCTGGTGTGGCTATTGTCCCTATGGTATTGTAGGTATGCAGAAGGCACATGAGCAGTTTGGTGACCAAGCGGCACTTATTGCTGTTCACAGCGGTGATGTGATGCAGATTGAAGAATATAGCTATGTTATCGGAAACTTTGCCAATGGTTATCCCAGTGCCACGCTGAACCGTGAGAGTGTATTCTATCCCAATTCATCGGCTCTCATCTACTACATCAATCAGGCACTCTCCCGTACCACGGTCGGTGAGATTAAACTCGATGCCTATTGGGCCGACGAAGCCCAGACGGCCGTGAAGTTCAATACTACCAGCACCTTCGCCTACGACGAGACGGAAGGTGACTATGGCATCGTCTATATTCTGACGGTAGATGGACTGAAAGGTAGCGGTACAGATTGGATGCAGCGCAACTACCTGAGCGGCGGAAGCGGAGATAGCGAAATGCAGGATTGGTATGATGCTGGCGACTATATGACCGACATGGAGTTCGATCATGTTGCAGTTTCTGTTTTTGGCAATGAGACATATGGGGCCATCTTCGGCATAGAAGGTAGCATTAGTTCCAGTTTCACCGCTGATGCGGCCATGGAATATAGCTATGTTGGTGACATCTCTAACCAACGTGCGGACTTGGACAAGACAAAGCTGAAGGCCATTGCCCTGTTGGTAGACAATGAGAGCCTGAAGATTGTAAATGCCGCCCAAACAACGATTAAGGACTATGTAACGGGGGTCGAAGATGTACGTAACAGTCTCGTAAGCGAAACATCTCGCTATAACGCCCTTGGGCAGAAGGTAGGTACCCACCAGCGTGGCCTGAACATCATGCGCATGAGCGATGGTAGTACACGGAAAGTGATTGTAAAATGAAGAAACTCCAGTCTGTAAAGAGACTTTCTGGCCTCCTCTCGCTCCTCATCCTTTGGGGAGTGGGGGGAGGTTTTTCCTCGGCTCAGGCTCAGACCTATGCTCAGTTAAAGCTTTGGGATGGCCACGAACGCTATCCCCTGATTAATGAGATTGAATTTGAAGGTGCCGATTCATCGCTTGCCACCTATGATGCCATCTATGGCCATGGTGCTATGATGGAAAACGAATACTATGGTCTGCGCGTCTATATGGACCATCGGCAGAGCGTAGATTTGTATGGTAAGCGTATGCCTCAAATTGAACTTCCGACCACCAATTTCTATAGCACAGCCGAACACAGGGCACAGGGTTATGGTGAGGATATACTTTTTGTGGGTGGAAGTATCGGTGCAGGCAGTTTCCGTGGCTACGAACAAGGGCAGCCAACATTCCTTCAACCAGTAGCAGCCCGTGGACAGCGTGTGCGAACAACAACTCCCGATAGTGCATCCATTGAGGTGTGGTGCCGTGACTGGATGTATAAGGGACAGCCTTTGCAACTGCTTGTTCGTTACTCCATGTTCAAAGGAAGAAGGGAAACACTTGTTGATGTATATTTGACTGGTTGCTCGGACAGCATGGTTTTTGTGACGGGTGTGCAAAAACTGGAGTCCAATAGTCGGGGTATATGTCAACCAAACAAAGGTCTTGTGGCCTCGTGGGGCACAAATGTTCCTGATAAGGCGCATCCCGAACTATCCGAGACATTGGGCATGGCAGTTAGGGTCTCTCGGGAATACCTTTACGGAACGACGGAGGACGACTTAAACTATCTCTGCCTCGTCCATCCTGTTGATGGTCACATCCAATACCGTTTGTATGTCGCCCCTGATATGGAGCGCGAGGGCGGCTTCCATGATGCCGACTCATGGTTCACATGGTTGAAGGATAACATGGGTATAGCCCAATAGTGAGGATAAGAAGGAAAAAGCCGAATAGGTGGCAAAAATACACCCATTGCAAGAAAATAATGCGTGCGTGCGTGTGATATATGGGAAATTATAGTTACCTTTGTACCCATATATCCATGCATCTGAAATGAAAGTACTGAAGTTTGGCGGAACCAGCGTAGGTTCCGTGGAGAGTATTCTCAACGTTAAGCGTATTGTGGAGGCTCAGCAAGAGCCTGTGATAGTCGTGGTCAGTGCCTTGGGAGGCATCACGGATAAGCTCATCAAGACTTCGCAGATGGCTGCCGAGGGAGATGCCGGCTACCAGAAGTCGTTTTTGGAGATTTCAGAACGCCATGAGCGGATGATTGACGAGGTAATCCCCCAAGGGAAGGAGAAAGATACATTGTTGTCTGTCGTAAGGGCCAGATTAGAAGAACTGAGGAGTATCTATCAAGGTGTTTATCTGATACGTGACTTGAGTCCTAAGACACAGGCCGCCATCGTTAGTTATGGAGAACGCATAAGCAGTCGTATTGCAGCCTGTCTGATAGAGGGTGCCGAGTGGTACGACAGCCGTGAGTTTATCAAGACAGAGGTGAAGGCTGGGAAGAACAGCCTGGCCACGGAGTTGACATACCGACTTGTACGGGAAACTTGGAGGACGATGCCCAAGGTGAGTTTGGTGGGTGGATTTATCAGCAAGGATGCGGAAAGCGGTGAGGTGACGAATTTGGGTCGTGGAGGCAGTGACTACACGGCCAGTATCATAGCTGCCGCGCTCGATGCCACGCAGCTGGAAATATGGACCGACGTGGATGGATTCATGACGGCTGACCCAAAGGTCATAACAGCAGCATACGTGATTCCCGAATTGTCATACATCGAAGCCATGGAACTATGCAACTTCGGTGCCAAGGTGGTCTATCCGCCAACCATCTATCCCGTCTGCATCAAAAACATACCTATACTCATCAAGAATACGTTCAATCCCGATGCACCCGGCTCGGTCATCAAGGCCGAGGTGGAGCGCGACCCGTGCAAGGCCATCAAGGGTATAAGCAGTATCAAGGGTACGACGTTGATAACAATTGCTGGTCTCTCGATGGTGGGCGTGATAGGTGTGAACCGTCGCATCTTCACCTGTCTGGCAGAGGCGGGCATATCGGTGTTCATGGTATCACAGGCCAGCAGTGAAAGCAGTACAAGTATCGGAGTGCGGGACGAAGATGCCGAGGAGGCATGCCGCGTACTGAGCGAGGAGTTTCGCAAAGAGATAGCCGATGGTTCGATGTTCGATCCTCAGGCCGAAGGAGGACTGGCCACGGTGGCTGTGGTAGGGGAGAACATGAAGCATACACCAGGCATCGCTGGAAAGCTGTTTGGTACACTTGGACGCAGTGGTATCAGTGTGATAGCCTGTGCGCAGGGTGCTTCGGAAACGAACATATCGTTTGTCATCGACGCACATTATCTGCGTAAGGCCTTGAACGTAATCCACGATAGTTTCTTCCTGAGCGAGTATTCGGTACTTAACCTCTTCATCTGTGGCGTAGGTACCGTGGGAACAAGTCTTATCGAGCAGATAGCCCATCAGCGGGAGAAACTGAAACGCGAGCTGAGACTCAATCTGAACGTGGTGGGAATAGCGAGCGGCCACTACGGGATGTTCCGTCGCGAAGGCTTCGACTTGGAGAATTTCCGCGAGCAATTGCTGGCCTCTAAACCAAGCAACATAGAGCGGCTGCACGACGAGGTAATAGGAATGAACATCTTTAACTCAGTATTTGTAGATTGTACTGCAAGCGACGAGGTATCAAACCTTTATAAAGATTTCCTTGAGCATAACATTAATGTGGTCGCAGCGAACAAGCTGGCTGCCAGTGGCGACTATGCCAACTATCACGAACTGAAGAAAACCGCCCAGCGAAGGGGCGTGAAGTTCCTTTTCGAGACCAACGTGGGTGCCGGATTACCTATCATCCGAACCATCAACGACCTGATAAACTCTGGTGACAAGGTACTGAAGATAGAGGCTGTGCTGTCGGGCACACTAAACTACATATTCAACACCGTCAGTGCGGATGTCCCCTTGAGCGAGGCCGTGCGCCGTGCCCAGAAGGCTGGCTATAGCGAGCCCGACCCACGGGTGGACCTGAGTGGAAAGGACGTAGTTCGCAAGTTAGTTATCCTCTCCCGTGAGGCAGGATACCAGATAGAACAGAGCGAGGTGGAGAAGAAACTCTTCATTCCCGACAGTCTGCTGACAGGCACGCTGGAAGACTTCTGGGAGGGATTGAAACGCATGGACGTGGAGTTCGAACAGCGTCGGAAGGCTATAGAGGAGAAAGGTCGTGTTTGGCGTTTCGTAGCCAAGTTGGAGAATGGCAAGGGTAGCGTATCGCTGCAGGAAGTGGAGAACGGTCATCCGTTCTACGCGCTGGAGGGCAGTAACAACGTAGTGATGCTCACCACCGAGCGGTATCGCGAATACCCGATGCTCATTCAAGGTTACGGTGCCGGTGCCAGCGTGACGGCTGCCGGAGTGTTTGCTGACATAATGAGTTTGGCTTGATATGAAACATCTGATCATTCTGGGTGACGGCATGGCCGACTGGGCTGAGGAAAGTCTGGGAGGAAAAACGTTGTTGCAATATGCCGACACGCCCCACATGGACTGGCTGGCCAGTCACGGACGCTGCGGTCAACTGAGGACCGTGCCCGATGGTTTCCATCCGGGTAGCGAGGTGGCTAACAGCAGCATCTTGGGTTATGATCAGCATTTAGTTTACGAAGGACGGGGGCCGTTGGAAGCCGCAAGCATTGGCGTGGGGATGGCTGACAATGACCTCGCCCTTCGTTGTAATCTTGTCTGTCTCGATGGAGACCTTCTAAAGAACCACTCTTGTGGACGACTGGAAACAGAGGAGGGGGACGTGCTTATTCGCTATCTGCAGGAACACCTGGGCAGTGAGCGTATACATTTCTACACAGGTGTCCAGTACCGTCACCTGCTGGTGATAAGAGGTGGGGATAAACGCCTTCGCTGTGTGCCTCCTCATGACATACCCTTGCAACCGTGGAGACCGAATATGCTGACGGCCGAGGTGCCTGAGGCGGAAGAAACGGCTCAGCTATTGCGTGACCTGGTGTTGAAAAGTCAGGAATTGCTGGCTCATCATCCACTGAATCTGGAGCGTATGGCCAAAGGGATGGACCCAGCCAACAGCATTTGGCCTTGGGGTGGGGGCTATCGTCCACGCATGACACCCCTTACTGTTACGTACCCGACGATTCGTCGAGGGGCCGTGATAACGGCTGTCGACCTGATTCGAGGCATTGGCTGCTATGCGGGCCTGCGTGTCATTGACGTGCCTGGAGCAACGGGACTGTGGGATACCAACTACGAAGGGAAAGCTCGGGCGGCATTGGAAGCCCTACGTACAGACGATTTTGTATATCTGCATGTAGAAGCCAGCGACGAAGCCGGACATGAGGGCGACCTAAAGTTGAAACTTCAAACCATAGAATCGCTTGACCATCGGCTCATCGCTCCCATACTGGAAGAGTTGAGCACATGGGAAGAACCAGTAGCCATCGGGCTCCTGCCTGACCACCCGACACCCATCCGACTGCGAACCCATACGGCAGAACCCATACCTTTCTGTATCTATCGGCCTGGAATGGAACCCGATGCAGTGACAACCTTTGACGAGGTGGCTATGCGGGACGGAGCATACGGACTGCTGGAGGGTGACGAATTTATAAAACGTTTTATGGAATCAAAATGAAGTATTACAGCACTAATGGAAAAGCTCCCCTTGCTTCCTTGTCGAAGGCAGTGGTAAAGGGACTGGCCGAGGACAAGGGACTCTATATGCCCGAACGTGTCAATCCCCTGCCATCATCGTTCTACGAGAACATACAGGATATGACCTTCCAGCAGATTGCCTGCCGCGTGGCCGATGCCTTCTTTGGGGAGGACATACCGACCGAGGACTTACATCGTATTGTATGCGAAACCTTGTCGTTCGATGTGCCTACCGTACATGTGACGGACAACATTTATTCACTCGAACTCTTTCATGGTCCTACGCTGGCCTTTAAGGATGTCGGTGCACGTTTCATGGCGCGTATGCTCCGCTACTTCAACGAGGGAGAGGTGAACGTACTGGTTGCCACCAGTGGAGACACTGGCTCGGCAGTAGCGAACGGCTTTCTTGGAGTACCGGGTATCAGGGTCTATGTGCTCTACCCCAAAGGAAAGGTGAGCCCTATTCAGGAATGCCAGTTTACGACTCTCGGACAGAATATTACCGCACTGGAGGTAGACGGCGTGTTTGACGATTGTCAGGCGCTGGTAAAGAGTGCTTTTATGGACGAAGAGTTGAACCGTCACATGAAACTCACATCGGCCAACAGCATCAATGTTGCCCGCTTCCTGCCTCAGGCTTTCTACTATTTCTATGGCTATGCACAGATGAAACGCATGGGCAAGGCTGACCAACTGGTGGTGTGTGTGCCCAGCGGTAACTTTGGAAACATCTGCAGTGCTTTGTTCGGTAAGCGTATGGGGCTTCCCGTCAAGCGCTTCATTGCAGCCAACAATGCGAACGATGTGTTCTATCACTATCTGCAGACAGGGCAATACACACCCCGCGCCAGTGTGCAGACTATTGCCAACGCTATGGATGTGGGAAACCCCAGCAATTTCGCTCGCATTTTGGACCTGTACGACCATAGTCATGAGGCAATCTGTCGTGATATTAGCGGTGCTACATACAATGACGGACAAATAGCCGAAACGATGCGTGAGTGTCAGCGTGATACAGGCTATCAACTCGACCCCCACGGAGCCTGTGGTTATCGTGCTCTGACGGAATGCTTGCAAGACGGAGAGACGGGTCTCTTCTTAGAGACTGCCCATCCAGCTAAGTTCAAGCAGGTGGTGGACGACATCACGGGTGGTGACGTAGCTATCCCCGAACGTCTGGCCGCGTTCATGAGAGGCACAAAGAAATCGGTTCCCATTAGTGGCAATTTTGCCGACTTCAAGGAATACCTACTGACTCAATAGATACAGATACTGATGAAGAGAGAGGAGATTCTGTACCGACTGGGTATCGGCCAGCTCAGTGGCATGCAACAGGACTTCACGCAGGCCTACCGGAAGGCTCCGAGTCTGGTGTTGCTTAGCCCTACGGGTAGCGGAAAGACGCTGGCCTATCTGCTTCCTCTGATAGAAACCATAGACGAAAAGTGTGACGAGGTACAGGCTGTAGCGCTGGTGCCCTCACGCGAGTTGGCCATGCAGACCCACGAGGTGGTTCGGCAAATGGGTAATCCCGTACGGTCAATAGCCGTCTACGGAGGCCGCTCCACTATGGACGAGCATCGTTCAATGAATGGTCTCCGTCCTCAGTTGATTATCGGAACACCAGGCCGTATGCTTGATCACCTGCAAAAGGAAAACATCAGCGCGTCTGCAATCCATACGCTGGTAATTGACGAGTTTGACAAGTGTCTGGAGTTCGGCTTTCAGGATGAGATGGCACAGGTTACGAGCCTGTTGCCTCATATTGGGAAGCGAGTACTGCTCTCGGCAACAGATTGCCCGGAGATTCCTCGTTTTGTAGGAACGGGGGAAAAGGTGGCCCGGCTTGACTTTCTGGACGAACACAGACCTATATCGGACCGCATAGAGGAGTGGGTGGTCCGCTCTCCTGTCAAGGACAAACTGGAGATACTGAATGAGTTGCTATGCAGTCGTGGTGAGGAGCGTTCACTGGTGTTTGTCGGCTATCGGGAGAGTGTGGAACGTGTGGCAATGTACTTGTGCGAACAGGGTTTCACGGTGTCCTCCTTTCATGGTGGAATGGAACAGAAAGACCGTGAGCGTGCACTTTACCGCTTTGTGGGAGGCAGTGCCAACGTGATGGTATCCACCGACCTCGCAGCTCGGGGATTGGACATTCCCGAGGTAGACAATGTCGTACACTACCATCTTCCTATAGACCCTCAGGCGTATATCCATCGCATAGGGCGTACGGCCCGCTGGGATGCCGTAGGTTCCTCGTTCTTGATACTTGGCCCCGAGGAAGAGTTCGACACCACAGGACTGAAACCCTGGGAGAAGCCCAAGCAGAGATCCCTTCCTTCCAAGCCTCGGTGGGACACACTATATATAGGTAAGGGTAAGAAGGACAAACTTTCGAAGGGAGATATTGCTGGCTTCTTGATGAAAGTCGGAGGACTGGACAAGGAGAGTGTGGGGCGCATTGACGTACGCGACCACTATGCCTATGTAGCTGTGGCCCGTGAGCGCCTGAACGAAACCCTGCTTCGTATCAAGGGACAAAAGATAAAAGGCATTCGAACGCTGTTCGAACGGACAAGATAACAACTACGAACAAAAAAGAGATTAACCATGAAGAAACTTGCAACATTCATGCTGCTGGCATTTGCCACAGCAAGCTATGCACAGAACAACTGGACCAGGGCTCGTCAGGAGATTCACGAGAACATCCGTCGTTCGGCCTCCAACTATCTGGCTTACATTGAGCCCACAGAGAAACTCACTCCTGCACCGAAAGGCTACGAGCCCTTCTACCTCAGTCACTATGGCCGTCACGGCAGCCGTTGGCTGATAAGCGAGTGGGAGTATAGCGACGCAATGGGTGTACTGGAACGGGCACACGAGAAGGGTAAACTGACGGAACGTGGAGAGAGACTGCGTGACCAACTGAATGAATTTCACAAGACGACGGTCAACCGTCTGGGTGACCTGACTACAGTTGGTGAGCGTCAGCATCATGGTATCGGTAAGCGCATGACCGAGCATTTCCCTGAGATATTCGGGGCACGCAATGCCCAGGTAGACGCACGCAGTACGGTAGTTATCCGCTGCATCCTTTCGATGGAGGCAGAATGTGAGGAGATAAGTCGATACAACAAGAACCTGCGCATGCACAACGACGTGAGCGAGGCTTTTCAGTACTACCTGAACGCTGATTGGGAACAGCGTGTGCGTGATGCCAACAACGAGAAGTGGAGCCGCGTGTTCGACTTCCGCAGGGAGTATATCCATCCTGAGCGTTTCTGGAGTCTTATTGTGAACGACCCTTCTTATCGTGACGAAAAAATGAACAGTCGTTCGCGTGTGATGCGTCGGGTGTTTGACATCTGCAGCAACATGCAGAGCCACGATACGGACATCAACCTCTACGACCTATTTACCGAAGAGGAGTGTTACGACCTGTGGCGTTGTAACAACATCGACTGGTACATCAACTACAGCAGTGGCATCAGCCCCTATACGCAGGCTAACCTGCTGAAGAACTTCCTGGCTACGGCCGACACCATCACCGACAGCCGCTCGTTCCACGGGGCCACGTTGCGTTTCGGTCACGAGGTTTGCGTAATGCCTATGGCAGCCCTTCTGGAGCTGGACAACTGCTATCCCGAGGTGCCAATGGAGAATTTGGACACGCTCGACCGCGTATGGGCCAACTTCCGCATATTCCCCATGGCCTCTAACATACAGCTGGTGTTCTATCGTCCCAAGAGCGGAAAGGGAGACATCCTGGTTAAAGCCATGCTGAACGAGCATGAAGTCACGATGCCTGCCCAACCTGTAACGGGCCCCTATTACCGTTGGGCTGACCTGAAAGCCTACTACGAGAAGAAACTGGCCGTCTACGATGCCGTGCTGCCTGCCCCCAATATGAAACGCCAGACAAAGAGCGTCATGCAGAGTTTGAAGGAACGGAAGAGCACGCGCACCTATGCCTCCAAAGCGTTGTCGGCTCAGGACCTGAGCGACCTGCTGTGGGCAGCACAGGGAAAGAACCGCGACAATGGTAACCTTACGGCTCCCACGGCCATGAACCGCCAAGAGATTCGTCTCTATGTCTTTACCGACAAGGAAGTCAGCCTCTATGACCCGCAGAAGCACGAACTCACGAAGGTTGCCGAAGGCGACCATCGTGACATCGTTGCCGACCGTCAGGCCTTTGCCAAAGAAGCTCCTGTATCGCTGGTGATGGTGGCCGATATGGACAAGTTTGGAAGCACTAACACACATGCCCTGCAGATGGCATACGTTGACGCAGGCATTGTGAGCGAGAACATCAGTCTCTTCTGTTCTGCTGCCGGCTTGGTAACCGTTCCCCGTGCCTCGATGAACCATAAGGCCATACAGGAACTGCTGGGGCTCAACGAAAATCAGATTCCTGCCATGAACCATCCCGTGGGCTACGCCGAGTAAGTAAGACAGCATAGTAGGGTATAACAAAAAGAAGACCGTCTCCCGAGGTGGGGTAGGCGGTCTTCTCTTATTTGGTGACTTTGATGCTTACTTGCTCATAAGTATCTCTATCAGACTGTCAACGTCGGACACATTAGTACTCTTGTTCTCGTCGACATCAGCCGCACCATGGTTGTACTTCACCTTCGTGGGGTCGTTGCCGAGAAGCAGGTCGATGAGTGCAGGAAGGTCGCGCAGCGAAACCTCTCCGCTCTTGTCCACGTCACCCAGCTTCACGCTGCCGTCGCCCAGATACATGAGCTTGAAGTTGTCGAATACGGTCCAGTCGTAGGAAATGAGTGTAGTCTTCTTAATACCGATACGCAAAGTCCCATCTGTGACCGTTACACGTAACGGGCCTACCTGGTAGAGCCCTTCACTGAGGTAAGCCGATGCACCCGTTTGGGAGTCGGGTATGTAGCCATACGTGGTGCTGACGTCGTTGCCCCAGTCACCTGTCGTATACTTGGCTTCGGTAGCAGCATCACTAAAGATGGAAGGCAGGGCTACCTGCTGGCTGTTGGCATATAGATAGGAGTTTAGTGTCTCTGTGCCACCCGAACGGGCCGATTCGGCAGTCGAAGCATTGCCGCAGCGGTAGAAGCCCTGCATGGTGATTTCGTAGGTTCCGTTGGGCAGGTCGGTAACTGTCTGATATACGTCGAAGTTGGTGTTCCACTTCTCTCCATTGTTATTTGTGACGGCTCCACCTACACTGGGACTGCCTTGCCATTGGCCGTTGCGTGTACCGTCGTTACGGCTAAAGCCGTAGCCGGGCAGCAGGAAGGTGGCGTTCACGGGATAGGCTTCCATGGCCTCACTCAGTTTGGCCATGAGGTCGGCCTTTGTCATCAGGCTCCACAGGGCCCTCGTTTCGTCGGCATCAGTAGTCCACTCCAGTACGTTGCCCGAGGCAGGTGCGGCCATATACTTAGTACCGTCGATGCTCATCAGATAGGTGCGTTTGCCGTTCTGTGTTCCCTTCTCCGTGAAATTCCAGATGGCAGAAGCTGCATCCATGTAGAGGTTAGAGCCCAAGTACTTGTCCGAACCACCATTGGAGATGTTCGTCAGGATGCTGTAGCCCGTGCCTGTGGTTATCAGTTCAACGTCGATACCAGTCTCGCCCAGCGAAGCCTGTGTGCCCCATGAGTTGGCGGCTGTCAGGTACTGACCTGTCTCCACGTTGAAGAGGTAGTAGGTGCCATCCAGTTGTTCCATGCCCTCCTCGGGAATCCAGTTCAGCGTCACATTGTCCACGTCCACCTGGCAGGCATAGCCTCCTTCATTCGTTGTTCCCTGAAATCCGTAGGACAGGCGGAATACGGAGGGTTCGCTCAACTCGATGTCGAACGACTTGGCCTCCCACGTCGTGCCGGCCGAGAAGTCGGTACGTGTGCCGTTTATCTCGTAGTAGTTTAGTGTCTGGGTATAGTTCTGATAGGGCTGACGCATGTAGAAGGTCAGACGGAACTTTCCTGCGGGCAGCACGGCATCCTTGTACACCTGTATGGTGCTGGGTTGTGCGGGCGAACCTTTCCAGTTCTCGCGCAGGTAGAGGCTGTTGCCGCTGCCCACGGGTGAGCCTTGGTCGGTCTTGTACTGACAGAAGGCCCATGACGTCTGGTTCGTGTTGTGATTCTCCGTCCATCCTGGGATGCCGAACAACCCCTGGTTCTCGTCGCCTATCTCTGTGCTTATGCGGTCACCGATGGCGGTCTCGAAGTCGAGGTTCGTACCCAGCAGGGCCGTTACGTCGGTAAGCGTGGTGGCTTCGGCCATCGAGTTGCCAAAGGCGGTGTTCAATGTGTTGATGGCCGTAGTGACGGCGGTCGATGTGCGTGCATTCTTGGCCGTGCTGATGGCAGCCGTAACGGCAGCGTCGCTGGAGCCCAGGTTCTGCAGCGCCTGTACCAGTCCGCCCAGCACCACATTCTGCTGGTTCTCGGCATCGGTGGGCAGGTCGGCCACCAATTCGTCGTCTACAACAATGGCACCGTAGTCGCGGAAATCCACACGCTTCACCTCGATGACACCTGTTCCGGCCTTCATCAGCACGATGAGTGCGTCACCCGGGGTTGTGGTCATTGCATCCACGGTGTAGTCGGTGAAAGTGTTGGCTGTGTTCTCGCTGTACGTTCCACCATGACCCGAGAAGTGGGCGGCGTTGGCTGTCTGGTTGATGAGTGTAGTCAGGGCCGAACGACGACGAGCTGCCGTATTGTATTTATTATAGGTAGCATTATAGGTAGTGGTGGTGGTAGTACCCGTGTAACTCGTAGTTCCGTTGTAGTAGCTGTACACCGTACCTGCCGCGTCGCTGCTGGCCGTCTTGTCCAGCCAAATATAGTCCTCAGCGGCGAAGGGGAAATGCTGCATCCATACGCTGGTCTCCGTCGAGTGGTTGCCCACGTAGGTCGTCAGGTTGCTTATCACCTGGTCGGGCGTCAGGTAGCGGTACGAACTGTTGCTGTACTTGTACATGGGTTTGTCGAACCAGAACTTCAGTCCGTTATAGAATCGTACGTCCTTGAACTTGAAGGCATAGGGCTGGGCCTGAATGGTGTTGGAGAGGCTGGTTCCGCTGAAACGGGTAACGTCTTCCACGCCATAGTTCTGTGCCTCCTCCAGCGAACGTGTAACAACGGCGTATGCTGCGGTGTTCACCGTGTAGCCGTCGGCACTGGCTCCCGTGGTCCCGTGAGCCTGATCCAGTTCGCCTGTGGAAAGGATGAGGGGGATACCTGCCTGGTTGAATGCGTCGAGGGCGTTCTCAAATCCCGTACCTCCGTCGGACGACGATACCTTGCGCTTCGTCTTTCTTGCCTCGGCTGTGCCTTCTTCGTCCCACGTCAGGTCGGGGTTCTCCTCTTTCACCCAGCCGTAGGTGGTTTGCATGCCGTCCAGGGCAAAGCCGTTCAGTATGAGGGCGTTGCACTTCAGCATCTCCTCGTTCTTACAGGTGTAAGTCCCTTTGTTGTTGGCCGTTCCGTTGGTCACCTCCTCGCGTTGGTTGATGCCGCCTGGCCAGTAGTGCTGGCTGTCGTGAGTTATGGTCATGGTCATGTCCTGGAAAAAGACACGGCACGTAAGTGTTCCGATGGGGAACTGGAAAGGTTTGGGGTAACCGGAGAAGGCTCCCGTCTGTCCGATGCCGTAGCCGTGCGAGATCTCGTGCTGGGCCGTACCCACCCACTGGTAACGCTCGCCTGGTCCGAATCGGATGTAGCACGAGTTGTCACTACGCAGCGAGCAGTCAGCAGTGGAGACGCCCGAATTGTATGCAGTGCCGCACCACTTGTAGAGGTTGCAGTAGTTGTGGTAGTAGTACTTGGCACTGTCCATGGCTTCTGTAATGCGTGCCTTGGCATCGTCGTCGGGTGTTTCGGAGCTTTCCCAGGCCCAAGTGAATCCCGAACCTGCGGTGGTCGTGATGCTCACGTCGTCACCGTAGACGGTGGTCGACGTGGTGGAGCCCGAGAGCCGGTAGGTGCAGTAGGCACGTATGTGGTAGGTGGTGCTGGCCTCGAGGTCGTCGAAGTAGACACCAAACACGCCCACCACGTCGTCGCCCAGCACAGTGTCCGTCTCCACATAGTCAGCGGCAGCCTTATGGGTGCCGCTTATGGTGGGATTCGACGAGGTGCCCAGACAGAGACCATACTCCGTGATGGTGCTGTTGTTGCCGAAGCTTTCGAACTGTCCGAATACAACGGCACACTTGCGGGTGACATTGCTGTATTCGCTGGCCGTACGTATGACGGGCGTAGGGCTGTTGGTCGATGTCATGTCGCCCAGGTAGAAAGCAATGTCGGCCGTAGGGTTGTAGCCCGGCAGCGCATCAAACTGGAAGTGCTGTCCGCCCGTCTTTCCCATCTTGGTGATGTTCTCGGCGTAGGTGGCCAACTTGCCTGTGGTCACCTTACTGCTCACCGAACCCACACTGGCATCGGTGAAAAAGACGGCCGTGAAGTATTCGCCTGCGGCAAAGCGCACCTGATACGACTTGCCGTTGTAGTAGAACGCATACTGCTTGCCGTCGGTGTACGACAGCGTAGAAGGGTTAGGCACGATGTTGGCCACGGGCACGCTGGCTCCGTCCACGGTCACACTCATGCCGTACGTCGACATCTGGGTGAGGTCGGTACCGGCAGGCAACTGCACCAGTTGGGTACCATCCAGCATAGTCACTTGCTTCACATCCGAGAGTCCGCTGAACGCAAACTCCATCTGGGCCATCGCGGGCAGGCCGACCAGCGTCAGCAATGTGCCTGCAATGAACTTTCGGAACAGATTCTTCATAGCCTAGTTTGTATTAGTTTGATAGTTAGTTCGATATTCGTCGCTGCAAAATTATTGTTTTTTCTACACATTACCTAATTATTCGCGCGTAAATTTCCGTTTTTTGTTGTAAAATCGTATATTTGTAACCGTTATGCAGGAAAGGATGACTTTATACGAACTGAACGCACTGGTGCGCGAAACGCTGGAAGAGTCGTTCCCCGACACCTGCTGGGTGCAAGGTGAGTTGGCTGAAGGAAGGGTAGGGTACGGAGGTCACTTCTACGGCGAACTGGTGCAGAAGGACGAGAAGGGGAAGACCGTTGTGGCCAGGGCCCGCGTAAACTGCTGGCAGAGGGTGTATGCCCTGTTGTCGGCCAACTTCGAGCGCGAGACGGGAGAGAGCCTGCGTGCTGGCCTGCAGGTGATGATGGAGGTCAGGGTAACCTTCCACGAACAGTACGGCTACAGCCTCTCCATCCTAGACATCGACCCCTCCTACACGCTGGGCGACATGGCCGTGCGACGCAGGCAGATACTGGAACAGCTGGAGGCCGACGGCATACTGCACGACAACCAGACACTGCCACTGCCGCTGCTAATGCAACGCATAGCCGTGATAAGCAGCGAGACGGCCGCGGGCTATGGCGACTTCCTCAACCAGTTGCACAGCAACGACTACGGACTACGTTTCCACACCCGCCTGTTCCCGGCTGTCATGCAGGGACAACACGTAGAGGAGAGCATCGTAGGGGCCCTCTCGCAGATAGCAGAAGAAGCCGGGCAGTGGGACGCGGTGGTCATCATCCGGGGCGGAGGGGCAACGACCGACCTATCGGACTTCGACTCCTATGCGCTGGCGGCCTGTATCTGCCAGATGGCCATTCCCGTGATAACGGGCATCGGACACGAGCGCGACGAGACGGTGCTCGACCATGTGGCCCACACCCACCTGAAGACGCCCACCGCCGTGGCAGCCTTCCTGATTGAGCACGAGGCAGCTCAGCTTCAGCGGTTGGACGAACTGGGCATGCGCATCGGTCGGGCAGTAAACGAAAGACTTCAGACTGAAGTTCAACGAACGAACGAATACACGGTTCGCTTGCAGTTGATTTCCAGTCGTATATTGGAGCAATGTAACAACTATATTCAGACGCTTGCCATGCGTCTGCAAACGGCCGCCCATAACCTCCTGACGAGGGAGGCACACAAGCAGGAACTAATGGCCACGCGCCTGCAGAGCCTCGACCCCGACCTCATGCTTCGGCGAGGATACAGCATGACGCTGGTGGAGGGACGACTGGTGAGCGACGCCAGCCAGCTGACTCCCGGCCAGCAGGTGGTCACACGGTTGGGGAAAGGCGAGATTACGTCGACAATAAATGAAATAAAAGCATAGACATCAACCATGAAACAAGAAGCAGAAAAACTGACTTACGAACAGGCCATGCAGCGTCTGGAGGAACTTACCGCCCGGATGGAGAACGGCCAGATGGCCATCGACGAACTGGCCGAGCGACTGCGTGAGGCGCAGGCCCTTCTCGCCCAGTGCCGCAAGCAGCTCACCGATGCCAACCTACAAGTGAAACAGATTACCTTGTAACGTTGTACACAGATAAGAAATCACAAGCTACATGAAGCACATTATTCGACTTCTCGTCCTCGTCGGACTTCAACCTCGACGGAACCTCCACGCCCGCTATTCATGCTATTGGTACCAGCAGACGGAGGAGAACTACCTCAATAGCAGCATGGCTAATCAGGAAAATCGCGGACTTATAGAACACCACAGGTTTTCGTTATAGTTTTCGTTATAGTTTTCGTTGACGTTATCGTAGCAACAACGTTGCGTTTCGTTCTCGTTTTTCGTTTTTACGAAAATAGTTCTCCTTTTCGTTTCGCTTTTCATCGATTATTCGTATCTTTGTCTATTAATTATTCCCAAGTCTGTAAGACTTGGTATGTAACTCTCTATAACTCAGCATTCTGTTACCGTGCTGGGGAAATATGATTATATACATAACACTATAAGATAGTATGCAGCAATTGATAACAGAGATTAAACCTCAAAAGGCATGGTTAGATGTAGATGTTAGGGGCCTTTGGCGATATCGTGACCTATATCGAATGTACATTCGTCGCGATATCGTAACGCAATATAAACAAACCATTCTAGGCCCATTGTGGTATTTAATCCAACCTTTATTTACCACGATAATGTATATTTTTGTTTTTGGTGGACTGGCAGGTATCAGCACCGATGGTATTCCTCAACCATTATTCTATATGGCAGGCGTTACTTTATGGAACTATTTCTCGGCGTGTTTTACATCCTGTAGTAATGTCTTTGCTGCGAATCAGGGCGTTTTTGGAAAGGTCTACTTTCCTCGCTTAATAGTCCCATTAAGTTCGATATCCAGCAATCTTATTCGCATGCTTATTCAGTTCTTCATGTTTATCCTGATATACATCTATTTTGTTTGTGCCGGGAAATTTGAAATCTCTCTCTCATGGAGAGCCTTCTTTATACCAGTATTTATTTTAATGGTGGGACTTCACGCCATGTCATGGGGGCTCATTATTACTTCTCTAACTACTAAATATCGTGACCTTAATATGCTCATAGGGTTTGGCGTTCAACTGCTGATGTACGCCACCCCCGTCATCTATCCCTTAAGCTTTGCCCCTGCACAATATCAGACTCTCATCAATATTAACCCCCTCTCGCCCATCTTTGAGGCATTCAAATATAGTTGTCTTGGTGTGGGGACATTCTCATATGTGGGATTACTCTATAGTGCCGTTTTTCTTTGTATTACCATGTTCTTTGCGGTAATCATATTTAATCGTACTGAGCAACGATTTATGGACACAGTATAAAGTATACGATAATGGATAAAAATATAGCGATAGAATTTCAGAATATAGGGAAACAATATCATTTGGGACTTGTCGGTACTGGCACACTCCAGCACGATATCAATCGTTGGTGGCAAACTTCTATTATGGGGAAAGAAGATCCATACCTTAAAATAGGAGAAATCAACGACCGTAGTGCCAAAGGTACCAGCGATTTTGTTTGGGCACTGAAGGACATAAACTTCAGTGTCGAACAAGGCGATGTCGTGGGTATTATTGGCAAGAATGGTGCTGGCAAGAGCACCCTATTGAAACTTCTCAGTCATATAACTGCTCCCAGTACGGGTAGCATTAGGTATCGTGGTCGTATAGCAAGTCTTCTAGAAGTAGGCACCGGTTTTCACCCTGAGATGACCGCGCGTCAGAATATCTACATGAATGGTAGTATCATGGGAATGACCAAATACGAGATAGACCGTAAACTCGATGATATCGTTGACTTTGCAGGCATTGCGCGTTACCTCGATACCCCCGTCAAGCGCTTCTCCAGTGGTATGACTGTCCGCCTCGGCTTTGCCGTTGCTGCCTTCCTCGAACCAGAAATCCTAGTTGTCGACGAGGTTCTTGCAGTTGGTGATGCAGAGTTTCAAAAAAAAGCTTTAGGCAAGATGAAGGAGGTAAGTCAAGGGGGAGGACGAACTGTTCTGTTCGTCAGTCATAATATGGGAAGTGTTAGACAACTTTGCAAAAGTGGGATTCTGTTAGAAAATGGAATGATAAGAAAACAGGGTAATGCTGTAGAAGTTGTTGACTATTATTTATCTTCAAGTTATTTTGTGCATACAAAAACTCATGTGGAAGTAACTGATAGTATGCGTGACCTTAATCGCTCTCTTCTCGCTACAATTGAGATGGCTGAATTCGAGAAAGCCAATGCAGTATTTGCTTCTGATGAAAATATTAAGATTCGGATTAAGGTTCATTCAAAAAAAGATTTTGAGAACTTACGAGTTAATTTTAGTATAATGGATATTCAAGATGTTCCAGTGGGGACGTATTCCTCTGATGCCTTTTTCCCCATAAAAAAGGGACAAGAGAAACTTCTGGAGTACAATATAAAATCAACAAATCTTGCATTAGGATCATATTCATTTGCTTTTTCTGTGGGTATGGGCAATGCAAAAGAAGGTGAAACTAATTATGATGTGGTTCACCATGTTTTATCTTTTGAAATAGATAAATTATCCCAAAATAATGAAGAATTTTTTGCAAAATGGGATAAAAGTTGGGGTAATATGAGGTTTTTTGCAACAATGCGAGAAATGTAGATAATATGAGAATAGCATATCGTTCTATAGCAGACTTAAATAATGCTATATTAAAAAATTTATATAAGTTTCCCCAAAACATAGACTTGGTAGTTGGTATTCCAAGAAGTGGAATGTTACCGGCAAATCTTATTTCGCTTTATCTAAATAAGCCATTTACAGATATTGATTCTTTCATAGAAGGTAGGGTGTATTCATCTGGAGAAAGGGGAAGATATATACCAAACGATAATTCTCAGACAATACTTATTGTTGATGATAGTATAAGTAGCGGGAATGCCTTAAACAAGGCAAAAATAAAAACAAAAACAATTGAAAATCAGTATAATATAAAATGGGGGGGTAGTATATGCAACAAAAGAGTCAAAAGATAAAGTAGATATTTATTGTGAGATCACACCTCATGATAGGATTTTTCAATGGAATATTTTCCAACATGATTTTTATTTACAGAAGAGTTTCTATGATATTGATGGTGTGTTGTGTCCTAACCCACCAATTGACGATGACGGGACTTTATATATTCAGTATATAACAAATGCGCCCCTTTTATATCGACCTACATATAAGATAGACACCATTATCTCATGTCGTCTGGAGAAATATAGAGCTATAACAGAAAAATGGCTGAAGGTGAATGGTATTAGATATAATAATCTTATTATGCTAAATTTACCAGATAAAAAGTCTCGTATTAAATGGAATAAACATGGGTCTTATAAGGGAACATATTATAAAAAATCAGATGCGGTTCTTTTTGTTGAGAGTTCTTTGAGAGAAGCTCAGGAGATACTTAAAGTTTCTCATAAATCTGTTTTTTGTATTGAAACTTTCACTTTAATGAATTATGTGGAATCACCATACAGAGCAAGGATTCGTAATTTATACTGGAAAATTAGATCCATGCTTCATATTAAGAGCCAATATTGATTATATCGGTAGTAGCTAGAGTATAAGTGTTATATAGTATAATTATACCCCATAAAAACATCCCTGAACTTCTACAACGGTGTTTAGACTCTATACCTGTTCTGGAAGATATTCAGACGATTATTGTAGATGATGACAGTGACCCTGCTATTGTCGATTTCGAACATTTTCCGGGTCTGGGAAGACCAAATACCGAAGTTTATTTTGATAAAACAGGTAAAGGGGCTGGGCATGCTCGAAATGTAGGACTGGAGCATGCAAAAGGTAAATGGCTTCTTTTCGCGGATGCAGATGACTATTATACTTATGGGATAAAAAAAATAATTGAAGGAACTAGAATTTCTAAAGATGATATAATATATTTTGACTCATGTTCTTTAGATAGCGAGTCGTATAGAAATAGCATTCGGAGTGCATATACTCATGAGATATTAAAAATATATCATAAGGATAAAGTCCAAGGTGAGTTTCTCCTGAGATATATTCATGGCGTGCCTTGGGGGAAACTAGTAAAGAGGAGCCTTGTTGAGTCTCATAAGATTCGTTTTGATGAGACTGTAGTCAATAACGACACAACTTTTGCGTACATGATTGGTTATTATGCCAAGACCATATCTGTTAACCAAACAGCAGGATATTGTGTTACAACTAGGGAATGTAGCGTTTCGACAACAGAATCGGACGAAAAGGTTCTAGCATGTATTGATGTATTTGCTCGAAAATACAAGAAAGTTCATGAATGGGGTATAGAGGCTTTTGAGGGATTCATCCCATGGAAAATGAGGTATATAAAAAAATTGGGGCGTATAGATTTATACTCTATAGCCCTTGATATATTGCGAAGAAATGGATTAGACGAGAGCATAGTGGAAAAGACTCCTACGCATTATCCTCAGACATTTTATGCAGATTATGAAAAATATAATGATTTCTTGCAGTCTGAATTTGGAAAGAATATGTATAAAGTGTATAAAGATAGAAAGAAACGATATCGGTTCATCTCGTTAATTATAAAGTTCTTAGACAAGATGAAATCATTTTTATGCTAAAGATTTATCCCGACACAAAAGTATATGTTCATGCTCCAGGCGATTATTCGACGGGAGGCATTGAGCTTTTGCATCAGTTGGTAGATTTTCTACGTAAGCAAGATAAAGAAGCCTATGTAGTGTATTATGGGACTAATACTCAGCATGTTCTTCCTGTGTTCTCTCACTATGATATAAGTATTAAACAGGAGGATGAGATTGAAGATAGCAAACGCAACGTGGAGGTATATACCGAGACGTACGTTAAGGCACTGAAGGTAAATCGAAGAAAAACCCAGAGAATGATATGGTGGCTGAGTGTAGACAACTATTATAAGGCTAATGAAATCCGTTTAGGCATTTATGATATGGCCGTTTGGAATCTGGATTTTGCATGGGGCATGGTCAAGCACCGAGCAAAAATGTTAATTAGAGAGCATCGAAATGAATTTGCAGACAAAGTTTCTGTATGGGACTTTGTGCTCCGAGGATATACTTTTGCTTGTCAATGTGCCTACATAAACCATTACCTTAGGCGATTTGGTGTACTGCATTCGTACAGTCTCTCTGATTATATTAATATAGAATTCTTCAAAGAAATTGATTTTTCCTCGAAAAAGGATATCGTTTTGTATAATCCATCAAAAGGGTATGAATTTACAAAACGTTTAATAGATGCCGCTCCAGATATAAATTGGGTGGCATTAAAGGGCTATTCTCGTGAAGAACTGCTTGGTGTCCTGAAAAAGGCAAAGGTATATGTTGATTTTGGTAATCATCCAGGGAAAGATCGTTTGCCACGCGAGTGTGCGATGAACGGTTGTTGCATAGTTACCGGGATGCGTGGTTCTGCAGCCTATGATGAGGATGTCCCCATACCGCGAGAATATAAGTTTAATGAGAATAAGGCAAATATTGAGGATATCATATTCAAGATACGTTTTACAATGGAAAATTTCTCTGCTGCGATAAAAGATTTCGATACTTATCGTACAAAGATTAAAAATGAAAAAGCTATTTTCGAGAACGAAATCAGGACTCTGTTTGCTTGCTAACTGCTAACAGAAAAGGGTATAGGTATGCTTCAACATTCAGTAGAAGATAAAAGCATTGCAGGTATTGTCCTCTATAATCCCGATATAGAACGGCTTTGTAGTAATATCAAGGCGATAGTGCATCAGGTAGATGCGCTCATCTTGATTGAAAATGGCTCAACGGATTTGTCGTATAAAGAACAGTTGAAGAATTTCCCTAACATTGTATACATACAGAATCCACGTAGTATGGGGCTTGCTTACGCTCTGAATCAGATAGTAGGTTATGCCTACAGCCATGGATATAAGTGGGCACTGACGTTGGATCAGGACTCGGTTCCATCCTCCAATATGGTTGAGGAATATAAAACACTGGTGGCTGACGATATTGGCATTATAGGTTGCATGATTGAAGACAGGAACTTTAAGCGTGACCAGAGTTGGGGTATTGTCAGAGGAGTCATCGAGTTGAGGTGGGTTATCTCCTCAGCCTCGTTCACCAATGTGGAGGCATGGAAGCAATGTGGTGGTTTCGATACAGACATGTTCATCGATTGGGTGGACTGGGATATCGGTGAGGCCATGCACAAAGCAGGATATCGCGTAATCCGCACCTACAAGACGAAGCTCATACAGGAGTTAGGTCATAATACTCGTTTAGAGTGGGTCCGAAAGCATGAAATGCAGATAATGAACCATAGTGCGTTTCGGTATTATCATTTCTTCCGAAATCGTTTGTACTTGGCTCGGAAATATCCTCATATCCGTATGTTACATGAGATAAAGGAGAATTGCTTCCAGATGTACGCTATTCTAAGATATGAGAAGGACAGAATGGCAAAACTATGGGCATTTCTGCGTGCCTCGGTGGTAGGACTATGCTATCCGAAAGTTAAGTATAATTTTATTAGCGATGAGTTCCTGCATATCGAGGGTATGAGATTATGAGTTTAGTTAGAAAACTGAAAAACATCATCGAACCAACATACAAGGTGATATACCATTGGTGTATTACCCTTTTCTATTATCTGCCCATACGGAAGGGGAAGATTGTATTCATTCAAGGTGTAGGTGGGGGCTATCGTTGCAACTTAAAGTACATAGCGCAGGAGATTATTCGTCAGGGATTACCCTATGATCTAGTATGGTTAGTGCAATTCATGGATACCGATATTCCAGCCCCTATCCGTAAGGTAAAGTACAATCGCATCCGGGCAGTATACGAGTTGGCTACCGCCCATGTGTTCGTGAACAACTCCAAGTCACTCTATCCTGTCCGGAAGAAACAGGGGCAAAATTTCATCTACGTCCCTCATGGTCAACCTGGTTGCAAATGTGCTGAGGCTGATGCTAACCTGCCTGAGACTTGGATTAAGAACAGCAAGCAACATTCTGCCCTGACGGACATATTTGTGTCTATGGGGACATATCATACCCAAGTGTTAAAAGATACCTTTTGGGTGCCAGCACATGCAGAAATTTGGGAAACAGGATTCCCGCGCAACGATCAGTACTACCACGATACGGCAACACATCGTTCGCAGCTGCGCCAGCAATTGCACATCCCAGAAGATACCCGTATAGTACTCTATGCCCCAACCTTCCGCGATAACAACACCGTAGAAGCGTATAATCTGGATTTACACCGAGTACTTGACACCTTGCAGACTAAAACCGGTGACAAATGGATGGCCTTCATCACCCTTCATCCCAATTTCATTTGGTTCAAGAAACCGCCTTATAAGTTTGATGAGAGGGTTTGGGACATGTCCCAATACGAGGATATTCACGAGTTACTATTGGCTGTTGATGTTGTTATCAGTGACTATTCCAGCGTTTCGTTGGACTTCGCAAATATGAGGCGTCCTGTATTTCTCTATGCCTCTGATGTAGATGAGTACAATAAGATGCGTGGCTTGAAGCCCATGTATTTCCAGATGCCCTTCCCTTTGTGTAAGACCATTGACGAGTTGGAGTCTGCTATAATGTCCTTTGACTCTACGAAATACCAGCAGAGGCTTGATACTTTTTCTTTGATATATGGAAGCGTAGAGGACGGCCATTCGGCTGAAAGATTTGTGAAACGGTTGAATAACATAGTAACTCAGTGAATAATTGTAAGGTTTCCATCATCATTCCGATTTACAATGTAGAGCCATACGTCGAGGCATGTCTCCAGTCGGTGGCAAATCAGACCATGACGGATGGACTGGAATGCATCATTGTCGATGATTGCGGTACGGACCAGAGTATGCAGATAGTGGAGCAATTCGTAAAAGATTACGATGGTCCTATTGCCTTTAAGATACTTCGGCACGACCACAACCGAGGGCTTTCTGCTGCCCGCAATACGGGCATACGTGCAGCGCAAGGCGAATACATCTATTTCTTGGATAGTGACGACGAGATGGTTTCGCCATGTTTGGAGATGTTGTACTCCAAGATAGAACAATATGGTACCGTAGACTTGGTACAGGGCTTTCTGTATGAACAACGACATGAACGGCTGACAGCATGTCCATATATGATGCCAGAGTACTCCAAGAATCGGCGTCAGATAAAAACATTCTTGCTGAAATACGAGGCCGATATCATTCCTGCACAAAGTAGACTTATCAGAAGAAGTCTGATTCAGTCTCATAATTTGTTCTTCAAGGAAGGAATTATACATGAGGATAATCACTGGTCTTTCTTCCTGGCCAAGTATGTAGAAACCATGTGCTTCTGCAGAGAACGTACTTACTTCCATCGTTACAATCCGAAGTCGATAACAAAGAACATAAATATCCAGAAGGAGAGCAATGCCTATAAAGCGATTGTCTCCGATCTTTGCGACAACATCGACCCCTTCCTGGCCGGGGTGCAGAAAGAGTATATTCTGAATAATATCGTCACGGCAACAAATGGAGGATATTACGAATCTGTGTCAGCGAGAGACGAGATGATAAACCATCTGTGTAAGGTAAACTCTGTACTTGAGAGATTCCTTTTAAGGATATACCTGAAAGCAAAAAATACGTTTGTTAAAAACCAGTTATTTAGATTTCTGGTTCGACTATACAAGTTATAATCAACAATGTCAATGTATGTGTGGAATTAGTGCTGTTTTTAAGTACAATAGGGTAACAGACTCCGACAAGGAGCGTCTCCACAAGATGAACAAGGAGATGAAATATCGCGGTCCCGACGATGAGGGCGTATGGAGTGATGAGCGATGTGGATTGGCACAGACCAGATTGAGTATCATCGGACTGGACAATGGTCATCAGCCCATGTCAAATGAGGATGAGTCCCTAATACTGGTCTGTAACGGAGAGATATATAACTACAAAGTTCTTATTCCGGAACTTCAATCTAAAGGACATGTCTTCCGTACGAATACCGATTCTGAGGTTATTGTGCATCTATATGAGGAATATGGCACAGCCTGTTTGCAGTATTTGAGAGGTATGTTCGCCTTCTGCATGTATGACAGAAAGAAAGATCTTCTCTTCTGTGCCCGTGATCGTATAGGTGAAAAGACTCTATACTATGCCGAGGTTCCCTGCGGTGTTGTTTTCTCTACCGAGCTGAAAGCCATAGTCAAATATTACATCGACAAGCCTCAGGTTAATGTGCACAATCTGGCCGAAAGCATCAGGTACGGTTATCCGATAGAGCAGAAAGACACCTATGTCGAGCAGATTAAGCGTGTTCTACCAAGTGAGTACTTTGTTGTTGACACTCAAGGTGTGGAATGTCATTCCTATTGGAACAGATATTGCCTCCCTGAGTTCGAAGGGACAATGGATGAAGCGCAGCATGAGGTTCTGCGTCTAATGCAAGAGTCGGTTGCCAATTGTTTGCAAAGCGACGTGCCAGTTGCAGTCTTGCTTAGTGGAGGAATTGATAGCAGTGCGATAGCACATTTCGCAAAACAGACTGGTAAGGAGATACATTGTATATGTGCAGGATATAAAGGACAGAACGCATGTGATGAGCGCGCTGTTGCAAAGAAATATGCATCTGAGAAAGGACTTATATACCATGAGATTGAGCTTGATGCTTCTGACTACAAGAGTATCTTTGATGAATACCCATACTATATCGATGAACCAGTTTCTGATATCGCATCTATTGCCCAGTGGGCAATCTATAAGAAGGCTAAGGAACTAGGTTTCAAAGTCTTACTTGGCGGACTGGGTGGCGACGAGCTTTTTTATGGTTATTTCATCCACAACAGACTTGGACAGGCTTTGAATATTCATCATCGGTTAGAATCTACTACCAGTCGTTGGGACTGGTTAAAGACATTCTTGTGTAATCTGCGTTATTTCGACCCTCATAGGAGGATGCATCTCGATGAGCGTTGGCCAGAAGAGTGGATTTACTATCCCTATCAGCCCTTCGCCAAAACCGCGTCCTATAGTGTCAATGGGACTTGCCATAGATTCAAGAATATAGATGTTAATTACCGGTTCCCGTACCGGGCAGGCATTGATAGTGTATATGATCTGGTATTCTCCCGTTTTATGACTATGCAATGTCTCTATCTTGCTGACCGACTGGGGATGGGTAACTCTGTAGAGCTTCGTTCCCCGCTCGTAGACTACAAACTGGTTGAGTTTGTTTCGTCTCTTCCCTTGAATATGAAATATACCAAGAACCAGCCCAAACAGTTTCTTAAAGACATGCTGGCGGGCGTTGTGCCTGATGAGATTCTATATGCCCAGAAGCGGGGATTTACTCCTCCCGGTTCGTTCATTCAGAGTCTGTGCGACACATACACGTACCATTCATTTACAGGTAAATATGTATTCTTCAACAGCATGTTGGCGGATAGAGTAGTATCAAATGTTCTCAATGGAAAAGTCTGATTCCACTTCGTTTGCCCCTATAGCCCTGTTCACATACTCCCGTGCCGACCATACCCGGGCGGCAGTGGAATCACTGCTCCAGAACAAGGAGACAACAGAGTCGGACCTATATATATTCTCCGATGGTCCCAAGACGGAGGAAAAACGTGAGGCCGTGGAGGAGAATCGTCGGTATATTCACTCTATAACAGGCTTTAAATCCATCCACATTGTTGAACGGGAGAAAAACTGGGGATTGGCCAATAGTCTAATTGCCGGGATAACGGATGTGGTAAACCGGTATGGACGTGTAATCGTAGTGGAGGACGATCTTATCCTTTCTCCCTATTTCCTCCAGTATATGAATGAGGCTTTGGAGAAATATAAGGATGAGGATAGAGTTGCGAGTGTTTCTGCCTTTCTTAATCCAATAGATTGTAAGGCTCCCGATACATTTTTCCTTCGTTATTTTGCATGTTGGGGATGGGCGACTTGGAAGCGAGGTTGGGATTTGCTGATAAATGACGACAGGGTGTTACTGAAGCAACTTCGTTGGAAGAAAAACGATTTTAACATTGGTGGTACCGGTCCTTTTTATGGAATTCTCTATTGTGATAAGGTTGGACTGAATGATTCTTGGGCTGTCAGGTTTTACGCATCACAATTTCTTGCTGGAAAACTTCAATTGTTCCCGGGACGTACTATGGCTGTTCAAACAGGAATGGATGGCTCCGGCACACATAGCAGTGATGTACTATCGCCTTATTATGGCATGGAACCAGCATCATCTCCAATATCTCTTGAGAACATTCCTGTAGAAGAAAATCGAGAAATGTATAAAGCTTTTTCTCGATTCTATAGAGGTGATAGAACCTCGTGTTTATGGCTTCGTTATTATGAAAAACTCAAGTCTTTTGTGCGTAGACTATTTGGCATTGATTATAAATAAATTCTATGCGAGTCCTTTGGTTTACTAATAATTCCTGCAATTATCTTCAAAAAGGTTATAACAAGACGGGAGGGTGGATGTCTGCCCTCCAGGGGGAGATAACAAGGCAGTCAGATGTTAACCTTGGTATCTGTTTCTGTATGGATGGTCAGTCTGCCAAAGTGGAACAGGAGGGAGTGATATATTATCCCATACCGCAGCATAGGAAATTCTTAAAGGATAAACTTATAGACTTGTTACATCCCAATGATGTTAGAAGGGATGAGGTGTTATGGCCACATTATTTGAGCCATTTCAGGCGGGTTATAAAGGACTTCCGCCCTGATGTTATTGAGGTTTTTGGTTCTGAGTTATACATGGGACTGTCAGCCCTTGTGGCCCGTGAAATGAAGATTCCCTTTGTCTTACACATTCAGGGCCTTCTCTCTCTCTATATATATATACTGCTTCCGCCGGGCATGTCACGATGGCAGTATATCTGGCGCAATCGGAGTATAAAGAAGGCTTATGGCAACTATCAGGAACTTCTGTATTGGAAACGTAGTTGTCACAGAGAAAGGACGATACTGCAGGCATGTACCGATGTTATAGGTCGGACGCAATGGGACAAGAATGCCCTCAGGGTACTGAACCATGATACCCATTATCATTATGGGGGGGAGATTCTACGCCCCGAGTTCTATGAAGCATTGGAACGACAGTTTCCCACAATTCCGACTATAACGACCACTACGTCCATGCCATTATATAAAGGTTTTGATTTAGTGTTGAGGGTTGCGCGAATACTAAAAGAAGAGTTCCAACTGCAGTTCGTATGGAATGTGTATGGGGCTGTAGATTATTCCTTTGCAGAACGTGTTACAGGCATTAAACATGCTGAAGTGAATGTTCAACTTTGTGGAATGGCATCGGCGGAGCAGTTACATGAGGCTTTGTCTAAAACAACTTTGTATGTTCAGCCGTCATATATTGAGAATAGCCCTAATAGTGTTTGTGAGGCGCAAATATCAGGTGTGCCTGTAGTTGCCACGAATGTAGGAGGTACATCTTCGCTTATTAAGCATGGGGAAACAGGCTATCTATTTCCTGCTACAGATCCTTATATGGGGGCATATCATGTAAAAAGATTGCTTGAAGACTTGAATCTAAATATAAAAATGGGTCGTGCCTCTAAGGAGATGGCATTGGCTCGTCATGATAGAGATAAAGTTGTAAATGACCTTCTTGCCACTTATAAATCCATCATACAAGATGCTCAATAAACTATTTTTGAAATTATACTCTCTTGCTTCTGTTTTGCGAATCAAGTTTTCTCCCATGCTCAATCGGGCATTCTTTCGCGCCCGTGGCATAAGGTTCGGACACAACATGACGATAATGGGCAATCTGAAAGTCGTTAATAAGGGGCACATCTCTATCGGCGATAATTTTATGTTTGTCAGTGGAGAGTCCATCAGCCCTATCAGCAGCAATCTTCAAGGGAGTATTTATTTGGAAGATGGTGGCAAGATTGCAATTGGCAATAATGTGGGCATGACTTCAACACGCATGTGGATTGCTAAAGGCTTGACGATAGGAAATAATGTAAAGTTGGGAGCTGATGTGCTTCTGATGGATACAGATACACATCAGGTTGACTATCTTCAGCGTCGTGAGGGGCAGGGTCCCATAGCATCAGCTCCCATCACCATTGAGGATGACGCATGGGTTGGTGCCCAATGCATTGTACTTAAAGGCGTGACCATCGGTGCCCACTCCATTATTGGAGCTGGCAGCGTAGTGACCAAGAGCATTCCCCCTGACTGCATCGCTGCAGGAAATCCTTGTAGGGTTATAAGATTTCTTCCTCATTCGGACGGATGACAATCTCCTGCCTGCGGTTCCTTCCCCTGCGGTAACTGACGTGTATCCACGTGTGCTCCATGATGAGCTGGTCGTAGGGTAGGTGGTCGCGGATGAACATATAGGCTTGAGGCATGAGGCCGCTGACAATGATGTCGGCGGCCTCTCCTCGTGTATGCTGACTGTTAGCAACACCTCCCACACCGACGTTCACCATCGTACAACGGTATCCACTGCTGATGCGGATGGGATGGCCCAAATGGCGGCGCAATGGTTCCAGGACGTGCAGACACAGGTCCTGCAGATTGCTGACTGCCTCCGGACTCGGTACATTAGCTATGCCATATCGGGTGGCAAGGGCCGAGCGGGTGAATTCTTCCAGTGTGAAATGTTCCGTTAGTTGCATACGTTAAGAATGTGGTTAGTGCATTAGTGGTTAGTGGTTAGTGCTGATTATCAAATCGCGGCTTTCACACCCATGGCAGCACTGAGGGCTGCTATGAGTGCAGTGAGTAGCTTCCATCCGAAGTTGATAATCCATTGTTTACGTTCCTGTTTCATCTTTCGTTCTTAGTTTTAGTTCGGGTTAAGGTTTTCGTAGCGTCTCGTTTTCGTTTTGGTTTTCGTTATCGTACAAAGTTTCCTTTACTCGTTCACGTCTCCGTTGCCGCCATCGTTTCCACTGCCGTTTCCGTTTCCACCCTCGTTACCGGTCTCGTCGTCGCCGCTGACGCCCAACTCGGAGTCGATGCTCGTCTTCTCGTTCTTGCGGGCAATGGCCTGGGCCTCCCGGCTACCTACGTAGCGGAACTTGGCATCGTTGAGGAGGTCGTCGAACTGGGAACTGCGGTCCCAACGGACGTTCACGCGGGTGACATGAACCTCGGGGTTGAACTCTTCTGCCGTAGGCGTTCCCTTGCTGCTGAGCGTGCAGTAGAATGCACCCATCTCTCCCAGCTGCACCTTGTTGCCGAGCAACAGCTGTTCGCGCAGGCAGTCTACGGCCTCGGTGAGCACACCCTGTATGGTGGCTCGGGAGAAGCAGCTTCCGTGTTCGGCGATGTGCTTGGAGAACTGCTGCAGCGACATCACTCCGTCGTACTGTGCCATGGCATAGACCTTCTTGGAGGCTGTCTCGTCCAGCGGGTTGCTGGATCGCAATGCTAAACTGTAGTTAATCATACGTTTGGTTTGGTTTTAATTGGGGTTAATATATGTGATGACTATTCATCGAACCGCGGATGACTATTCATCGAGCCTTTGATGACTAATCATCAGACCGCAAATGACCGTTCATCGCTCTTCCGACGAATGACAATGCAAAGGTATAACCCCAGCCACCGGAAAATGTGTGTTTGGATGTCCTACGGTGCATTCCGATGCGTTATTAGTCAGGTTCCCCGAGGTAACGGAATATGACGTTCACCTGCCGGATGGTGAAGATACGTTGTTCCTTGCGGTATCCGCATTGGTACAGTTCGTCCATGAGCTGCGGGTTACGCTTCAGCCACGCCATCAGGCGGTTGACGGCAGCGCGCACCGTGAGTTCCGGTGCATAGGCAATAGCCAGTTCTTTCTTGCTATACGTTCTCATACCCGTTTTCGTTATCGTTTTCGTAGCGCAGCGTTTCGTTTTTCCAGTCTCCGATATCTATTTTTCGTTCTTTCTCCTCCGTGGAGGCCATGCGTTCCAGCACGTCGCTTATGCCTACCGACAGTCTCAGCCTCTCCCATGCCTCTATGGCTACGCTGCGCCACCGGCGGAAGGTCTCGCCCTTGGGGTCCGTGTCCGGGAACAGGATGATGCGTCGTCCCTGCAGGGGTCTCAGACGCTCCACCGACAGGCCGCTGCTGCCTCCCGTGGCCAGCCACAGAAAGCCCTCTGCCTTGAGCCATTGACTGCAGATGATGGCCGTCTTCTCACTCTCCACGATGGCGACAGGAGCCTCGGGATGTTCGCCCGTCAGGTGAAGACCGAACAGACAGGCGTTGCTCTTCAGGCCGGGAGGGAGCAGGGGCCGGCCGTCACGGTCTCGCCATCGGTTCTTCATCAGCCAACTCAGGGGACAGGGTGGCCGGCCGTGGTCGCGGTGTCCGTCTGGCAGATAGTGCATGACGTGTGCTTCCCTCAGCCTTCCCTGCCGGTCGCGTTGCCCAAAGACTATCGCCCCTTCGGCTGTAGCCTCTAAGCGGTACAGGCGTACGGCCTCGTCCATCTCTCCACGGCTCATCGTCCCCGTCGCTACCATGCTCCGACAGAACTCCGATTCCGCTGCCTCCCTGCGTCCCTCCCATTCGTTCCACCTCGTCTCCAACAGCCCCCCGCTCCCATTTTCCGCACTCCCTAATGCACTAAGCTCTAACGCTCTACGCCCTAATGTACTAAGCTCTAATGCACTAAGCTCTAATGCACTACGCCCTCCACCGTTAGCGTTCTCGTAGAAAAACGACGCTATCGTCCTTCCTCCCCTTCGTTGGTGTCGCAGGCAGTATGTGAACTTTCGGTCGTTCTCCCTTCTGTTGTACTTCTCCTCGTCCATCTGTGCCAGCAGGTGGAAGAGCGGTCTTCCATCCTCTCCCAGCGAAGCCAGTTCCATGGCCCGCCGTGTCCATTCCTCGTAGGTCCAGGTTACTGACTTCCCGCTCTCCACGATTCTCCTTACCACTTCCGTGGTCCGTTCCATTGTATCCATTTCTTGTTTGGTTAGTGCGTTAGTGGTCGCTGTCTCTAAGCCCTAAGCTCTCCGCCCTAATGCCCTCTGCCGTTTTCGTAGCAACGAGGTTGCGTCTCGTCATCGTTTTCGTACGCTTTAGCGTCCCCTTTCTCTCTCTTTCTTTTTCTCTCTCTTTGAGAGAGTATCCCCCCTCCCTAACAGGGGAGGGGGGTAACGGGTGAGAGGGTACTCCCTCTCACGTATTCCACCCACTGGGGGTTATGCTCGATACGGCAAACAACCCCCTCCTTCATAGCCGTGATGCGAAGGTAGTTGTACACCGACTCCTTTCCCAACCCTGTCAGCTGCATGAACCGTTGTTTCAGTTCGCGTGCCCTTATCGAAGTCCCTGGAGGCAGCAGTTTGTCAAACGCTTTCCTATAGTCGAGCTCCCCGTTCCGCATGTACTCCATGTTTGGTTTCGGCATACTCTGGACTCCACCTTCGGAGCCCACCGGACGCTCCATACCCGTCGACCACAGCCGGGGCATTCCCTCACTGTCGACGGTAAACATGAGTGGGGTAGGGATGTCGTACTTACGGGTCGACGTTTGTTGGCAATAGAATACGCGGTTGTCATCTTTCCTGCATTCGTATTCTTCGAAACATTTATTGCCAAGTTCGGTACCCAAAGCCCCACGCAGCGTCTTGTCCTCGGGTGCCTTGTTCTGATGAAGCACGCACACCACACAGCAGTTTGTCTGCGACGCCAGTTGCATGAGACTCTCCACCACCTCCTGTGCCATGGCCCCGTCGTTGATGTCGTTCACCACGTCGCGTATACCATCGAATATCACCAGGTCGGGACGTAGCCTCACGATGGCCGTCCCGATAAGCGACATCCGATGTCTCCAGTTCACCGAACGGAGGTTGAACGCATGCAACAGGTGTAAACACATTTCCGAATACTCACAGGCTCTCAGTATACGAGACTTCAGCATCTCCTGCGTCGACTCCTCGCTCTGTTCCGTGTCCACCCACAGCACCGTCATATCCTCGTTCTCTATGCGTGTCATCGACATATACTGTGGTCTGTAGCTGAGAACCATCAGCATGCTGCAGAAGAACGACTTTCCGCTCTTCTTCTTTCCCGTTATGGCCACCAGTTCCCCACGTGGAAAACACGGTCTGCCATGCAGGCGGAACAGAAACCTCTTCTTCTCCAGTTCCCCGTCCGGTGTGATGCGCAACTCCTCCAATCGCTCCATCATCTCCTCTTCCACCGGGTTCATTCCCGCCTTCTCCAGTTCTTTACATATCCTATCCTTCATGTCACATTATCAACTTGTTATAGCTCACTAACCCCTAACCACTAACCCCTCCGCCCAATGCTTCCTCGAAAACTCCCACAGGCTATCCGCCATGCCCTTCAGCAGTTCGTCAAACTCGTCGCGCTCCAGTTGCCAGGTGAGCGCAACCAGTATGTGCACCAGTGTCAGCGTGAGGCCCCTGCCCTGCAGCACCCTTGTGATTCGGTCGGTGGGCATGTGTGTGATTCTTCCCACCTGTCTTTTCAGTCTCCGTTCCGTCATGGCCATATCCAAAAGTCCCAGCCACCGACGGCAAAACATTTCCATTGATTCAGTCATAATTTTAGTGTTCAACGTTAGAAAACGGGTGCGAATTACGTAAAACCTTTCCACATAGTGCCCACGCTCCTGCGTGGTCGTTAGGCAAAAAAGACCTCTTTTTCCTTCTTTTTTTACCAAAAAGTTCGGAATCTCGCAGATTTTCCGTAAATTTGTATGTGATATATTCCCAAGTCTAAAGACTTGGAAAAATAATCCTCTATAACTCAGCGCATTACCCCTGCCCCGAGGAAATACTCCTATATAGTGGAGCCCCATCATCACTCGCTCGGCCCGAAGGGACGCTTTCAAAGCAGAGCGACGAAAGAACCACTAACCACTAAGCACTATCGTTTTCGTAGCAACCCTGTTGCTTTTCGTTTATTAACTTATGATTACAGAAATAAAGCCCCAAAAAGCATGGTTGGATGTAGACATTAAAGGTCTCTGGCGTTACCGCGACCTCTATCGGATGTACATCCGTCGCGACATCGTCACCATGTATAAGCAGACCATCCTTGGTCCGCTGTGGTATCTCATCCAGCCCGTGATGACCACCATCATCTATATGTTTGTCTTCGGCGGACTGGCCGGCATCAGCACCGACGGCATTCCCCAGCCCCTGTTCTACATGGCTGGCATCACGCTGTGGAACTACTTCCAGCAATGCTTCACCTCGTGCAGCAATGTCTTTGCTGCCAATGCTGGAGTCTTCGGCAAGGTATATTTCCCTCGCCTGGTGGTGCCCCTCAGCAGCGTCACCAGCCACCTTATCCGCCTGCTCATCCAGTTCCTCATGTTTCTGGCCATCTACATCTATTATGTTGTTGCGGGTAAGTTTTCGTTCTCGTTCTCGTTTTCGTTCCTGTTAGCCCCTGTACTGATACTCATGGTCGGCCTTCATGCCATGTCGTGGGGACTCATCATCTCCTCCTGGACCACCAAGTACCGCGACCTCAATATGCTCATCGGCTTCGGTGTGCAGTTGCTCATGTATGCCACCCCCGTCATCTATCCCTTAAGTTTTGCCCCCGCTCAATATCAGACCCTCATCAATATCAATCCCCTTTCCCCCATCTTCGAAGCCTTCAAATACAGTTGCCTCGGTGTCGGCACTTTCTCAATAGGAGGTTTACTCTACAGCACCCTCTTCCTCCTTGTCACCCTTTTTCTCTCCGTCCTCATCTTCAACCGCACCGAGCAGCGCTTCATGGATACGGTTTAAGTAACTGGTTGCTTAAACTAACGGGAACGTTAACGATAACGTGAACTTTTCCAATTAATAACAAATATGACAGGGAAATCTCGAAATTTCCGAGAATACAAGGTATGGCAAGATGCTGTCGTATATGCGACACTCGTATATGAAGTCACCTCCCAATTACCTTGGTTTGAGAAGAAGGGTTTGTGTGATCAACTGCAAAGAGCAGTTGTAAGTATATCTTCAAACATAGCAGAGGGCGCAGGACGTTCAACGGATGCTGACTTCGCTCACTTTTTAGACCAGTCATTAGGCTCTGCAAATGAGGTTGAAACCCAGTTGCTGATAGCCAAAAACTTGAAATATATTACAGAAGACCATTATAATACACTTTTATTAGATCTTACGGGCATACAGAAACAGTTAACAGGCCTTATCGCGTCCATTCGCAAGTTTAATTAACGTTCTCGTTTCCGTTAATGTTAGGAAGAAGGTTTAGTTCCCGTTCCCGTTCCCGTTCCCGTTAAAAACATGAAAGCTATTGAATTTGTTAACGTCGGCAAACAATACCGCCTGGGTCGTGTAGGCACAGGAACATTGCAGCACGACCTCAATCGGTGGTTCCAGACCTCCATTCTGGGTAAGGAAGACCCCTATCTGAAGATAGGCGATGTCAACGACCGTGCCACGAAGGGTAATAGTGATTACGTCTGGGCACTGAAAGACATCAACTTCTCCGTAGAGCAGGGCGATGTAGTAGGCATCATCGGCAAGAATGGGGCAGGCAAGAGCACCCTTCTGAAACTCCTCAGCCACATTACCGCCCCCAGCACAGGCACCATACGCTACTGCGGTCGCATCGCCAGTCTGTTGGAAGTCGGTACAGGTTTCCATCCTGAACTTACGGCCCGTGAAAACATCTATATGAACGGCAGCATCATGGGCATGACCAAGCACGAGATAGACCGCAAACTCGACGAGATAGTCGATTTCGCAGGTGTAGAGCGTTATCTCGATACCCCCGTCAAGCGTTTCTCCAGTGGTATGACCGTACGTCTCGGCTTTGCCGTTGCCGCTTTCCTTGAGCCAGAGATTCTTGTGGTAGATGAAGTCCTCGCCGTCGGTGATGCTGAGTTCCAGAAAAAAGCCATCGGCAAAATGCAGGAAGTAAGTCAAGGTGGCGGACGAACGGTACTTTTTGTGAGTCATAATATGGCTGCGGTTCGCACACTTTGTAAAACAGGAGTTGTGCTAAAAGATGGAATGATTGATTTCATCGGTGGTGCCGAAGAATGTGTTGACAAGTACATTGCTAGCAACTATGATTTTTCTCAATCGAATGTTTGGCAACGAGAAACAATTGATGAGAAGAAAAACGCTCAATTGGTAAAGGCTGAACTCTTGGATGGTCATGGTAATCTCAAATCTGCATTTTCTTGTGATGAAGATATCGTTTTCCGCCTACATTACATGGCAAAAGCCCACATTCCTGGTTTGTATGGATATTTGGAAATAAACAAACTGCCGACATACGATATAGCCCTTGTGTCCGATAGTAATGATATTATGATGAACAAAATGGAGCAATTGCCCATCGGAGAATCAGTTGTTGAAATTCGAATACCGAGCAGAACTCTTGCTCCAGGAGAGTATCTTATTGGAGTGAATCTTAATAGTACGTTTGATAATAGAGGCTTTTACGTTGATACAACTCTTCATATTTGTAAGTTTGAGATACATGACTACAAGACAAATCGTGGTGACTACAGAAAGGGTTATCTTAGTAAGTTATTGGACTGGAAATTTGTGTAGAACTAAATAATGGGATGTTCTAAAAAATAAATAACTGACAGTCAGATATTTCTGACGATAATTCGA
>ERZ842401.170-NODE-170-length-87050-cov-8.544089_pt1 | contig 87050 bp, 69 predicted proteins | sample MGYA00521270_ERZ842401 | MGnify/ENA primary metagenome ERZ842401 (study PRJEB31892, sample SAMEA3878208) | bioreactor metagenome | biome: Moose rumen | place: Sweden | collected 2011-10 | study: EMG produced TPA metagenomics assembly of the PRJEB12797 data set...
CCCGCCGCATTGGTCAGCGACACCGGCTCGTTGGCCAGCTCGATACTGATCTGGCCGGAATATTTCTTTATGGAGTCGTTCTTGCTGAACAGATTCCATACAGTCATCAGATACGACTGATATTCATCACCTACCTTCAGACTGCCCGGACACACTCCCGGTGGACGAACCACCACATACATGCCGTGGTTCATGGCACGTTTTGCCAACGGAAAATAGAGACTCTTCAGATAGGTGTTCAGACGCGTGGAACTGAATTGGGAAATATTCTGTTCGCCACTGTCTCCGATTCGCTCCTTATTCGGGTCGTTGGTCCATGCAGGGTCCATATGCAGACGGAATACATCGCATTTGGCAGCTTCAAGACCCGCAAAGAGTTTCTCGAAATAGTCGATGCAGGCCTTCAAACCGTTACTGTCGTAATTCCAGCCCCAACGGCCGCCGTTAAACCAGGCGTTAGGAGTGTCCATCACTCCGTGGAGCACCACGTGGTTGCCATGAGTGTCGGCCAGCCACTTGCCATCCACATGAAGGGTGGGGAGTGGTTTCACTCCCTGTGCCATCATCGGAATGACGCCGGTAAACCAAGCACTCATTAATAATAGTAAAGAAAAAAATGCTTTTTTCATGGTTATTTGTTTTTGAATTAATTACAGTTGTATGTTGTTATTCAAATTGTTCAGTTTGTATGTACTATTTTGTTTCCATCTCCAAGGCTGGTTAACAGGGACTGTGTGAATAAAGTTATTCCACTTCCTCCACGGTCACTCCCTCAAATTCCTTGAGTATGTCGACCACACGGCGCTTGAATTGCTTACGCATTACTTTCAGTTCCATCTCCACGTTGTAGAGCACACCTGTCGATGTGTGCTTGTCTTCCATCTTGTAGGAATCGAGTTCGATATGCAGACGCCTGAGACGTTCGATCACTGCATTCACGTTGTTCAGATTTTCCGATGTGAATTTTACAGAGATACTTCTTTCACCGAATCCCGACAGGACGAAGTTCATGGCTTCCAGTCCTAACAGGGCCAATACGGTGGTTATGATGCTGATTGTGTACATACCCGCTCCGCATCCCATGCCTATTGCACCCACGACCCAAATTCCGGCTGCGGTGGTCAGGCCTTTTACTACATGTTTTTGAAAGATTATGGTGCCGGCACCTATAAATCCGATTCCCGACACCACCTGGGCGGCTATGCGTGAAGGGTCGAGACGAATCGACATGTCGCTGTTGGCTTTCAGCAAATCCATGAAGGCATATTGCGACAACACCATAAACAACGCACTGCCCAAGGCAACGAGGAAATGGGTTCTGAATCCTGCTCCTTTAGCGCGGTATTCACGTTCCAAACCCACAATACCGCCAAGCAGAGCGGCTACCACTATCCTAAGTATGAATTCCCAAGTCATTGATATTTATGATTTAACAATTTAAGATTTAAGATTTATGATTTAATTGGTTTTTATATATTCCTGGAGTTTTTCATCATTACAATATCTGATCTAAACTACAACCAACTCGTCAACTTGTCTACTGATATCATCTACAGATTCCTCGGATGGTGTTTCATGATTTCTTCCCTCAGCCGGCTGGTGTCGGTGTGCAGGTAAATCTCCGTAGTACCGATGGATTCATGTCCGAGCATGGCCTGGATTGCTCTTAGATTGGCACCACCCTCAAGCAACGATGTGGCGAACGAATGGCGCAGAGTGTGGGGGCTCACCTCTTTCTTTATTCCTGCTTTTTCCACCAGCTCCTTGATGAAATGAAACACCATGATGCGTGAGATGTTCTTCTTACGCTTGCTTATAAACACATAATCTTCAAAGCCGGGCTTTATGTCAATAGAGTTTCGGTCGATGAAATAGAGTTTCAATTCCTTTATGGCCTTGCCTGAAATAGGTACCAGCCTTTGCTTGGACCCTTTGCCCTCAACTCGGATGAACCCCTCGTTTAGATATAGGTCATTCATCTTCAGGTTGCACAGTTCGCTCACACGCAGTCCGCAACTGAAAAGTGTTTCTATAATAGCCTTGTTGCGTTGGCCTTCCGGCAGCGACAGGTCTATCTGTGCTTCAATGGCGTCCACCTCCTCTGTGGTCAGCACATCTGGCAAATGGCGGGGCTTCTTCGGAAATTCCAGTAACTCCATCGGATCGGACTCTATCTCGCCGCTGATGACGAGGAAAATGTAGAAATTATGTACTCCGGCCAAAATCCTCGCAAGGGAGGTAGGGTGGATGCCTATGTCGATGATCATGGCGGAGAAGCGGTGGAAATCGTCCAGCTGCACATCCCTGAAACCTATCTTCTCGTCGCTCAGAAACACGAAGAACTTGTACAGGTCGAGTTCATAGGCCTCAATCGTGTTGTCGGAATAGCCTTTTTCCAACTTCAGATACTGGTGGTATCTTCTTTGAATTTGTTCTATTTCTTTATCTCTCGCCATTGCTGACTGATTTTATTCTTGTTTGCAGGATATCTGATTCTAAGGTTATGCATTTTCTGAGTTTCTTTTCATTTCCTCTATAAGGTTCTGAGTTATAATCGCATTTAACTTTCAGGTTTTTCATATTTATGGGAGGTTAATCGTCTGATATGTCTTACAACTGCAAAGTTAATGTTTTTTTTAAATACAAACAATTTACAAATGAAAATTGTACTGTATGGATTAGTTCAGTGCCTCTTCATAGCTTCTTCCACCTATTCTAAAGCATGCTATCAGAGAAGTTTTTTATCCTATAATTTATGCTCTTCACAAAATCTTTTAGCGAACTATTGTCATTAAAGATTCTGTATTGAAAATTTTCCAATCTGAAAGAATTTATGTACTTTTGTATAAAAGTGAAAAATATCCATTCATTAAATCTTAAATAATATGAAAAAACTGTTTAAAATGAAGTTGGCATTATGTTTTATGCTGATGCTGTTGGTTCCCGCAATAAGTGTTAATTCCCGTGGTCCTGTTATGACAAATGATTTAGTGATATCTGCCGCAAATCCTCTTGCCTACTCTTACTTTTGTGGACGTATTGGCGGCGACAACAACGCATGGTTGCAGTTCGACAACAATATTAACGGTTCTTACGGATTTCTGAATTACACCCGAATCTTGAAATTCACATCCTACAACAACCGTAATGGGTCTTTGGTTCTCACTGCCTATGAGAGGGGCACCAGAAAATATATAGGAAAATTCGTTGGCAAGTATTCGTCATACAATAGCCGATATACAGGAACATTCACCAATTATAAGGGTGGTAAGGTGACTTTCGATTTATCTATTTGTGGGGCGGCTGATTGACTTATTCAAAATATCTTAAAGAAAGAGTCACACTGGTAACATTTTCTTTTAATGATTCCAAATATAATATATGGGGGACGATTCAATCAGAAACGTCCATTTCATGGTTTTATCCAACTAAACCAAAATGAAAACCAGAAATAATGAAGAAGGCAATACTTGTCCATCAATCATTCTTTCACATAGAAATTATTTCAAATAATATTACATTTGTTTCATTTCGGGATTTTGTGGATTTGTTATTTGGGGTGTTATTTAAAAATGATTATATTTGCCTGAATTAAATAATACGTAATCTTATGAATCTTATATTTCGATTGACAAAAGTCTTCATGACGACGGTCGTATGTTTGGCGTTTGCTGGTTTAAACGCACAGACATCGCTCGACTACGAAGCATGGAAAGCTGCGTCTGCAAGCAATCCCTACGACGTGACTCAGCTTATGGTGAACCCTACAGGAACAGGTAACACTGGATGGAGTCGCAATCCGTCAGATGCCGCTGCGGGTTATAACAAGCACAACAGCGAATTTGCCTCATCAATTTACGATGATACAGGTATTGAATCATGGTATTGGAACCCCGTGAAGTCGGCCGACCTGATTTGGCAAGATGTAAAAGGAATTCAGCCCGGCACATACAGGGTGAAAGCTTATGTGGTGGCTCAAATTTATAATAATTCCAGCCGTAAGGGACAATGTGGCAACGGATCTTATTTCTTTGCCGGCTCAGAAAAAGCTGCCATCACATCCAACAAGTGGCAGGTGCTTACCCTCACAGCAACGGTGGACGACAGTCAGACGCTACGCATCGGTATTTGTGCCGATGAAAACAACGAGAACGACTGGGTGTCTATCGCACAGGTGAAAGTGGAATGTATAGGTTTCTCGGGTATTACCAACCCTCGTAAGATGGTGCTCGATGAACGCTATGACGTCAGCGCGGCGCATGAAGGTGGCATATACGATGTATCGCTACACAAGACATTCACAGCAGGAAAGTACACAACATTCTGTGTGCCTTTTAAGATGTCGGCCGACATGGTGAGCGAATATTTCGACGAAGTGCGTTATATCACTGGCATTACGGTGAATGGTGACAACTTCAAACTGATAACCGCCACAACCAAGGTTATCAATCCGGGAACACCTTATCTCGTTCGCGCAAAAGTGGGCGGAAGGCAGACTATAGAGGTTAAAGAAGTTTCAATAACACCTCTGAATGAGGTTCAGCCTGTTGTCCGCAAGATCAACGGCCTGGGCATTGTTACATCCTATAGGACACACGAGGCTGTGCAAGACGCCTATATACTCGCTGATGACGGAACCACAATGGTCAAGTCCGACAAACCAGTGAAAGTGACAGGTTATTCTTTTTATGGTCTGAAATAAATAAATTGATTCGTTATGAAAAAGATATATGCTATTAGTTTCATCTTTTTGATGTGTTGTGCATCAGTCATTGCACAGCGTAAACAATGTATCGACCGCGACTGGATGTTCCTGCTCGGCGACGGCAGTGACGCAGTGAATAATCCTGATGTCACTTCTTCGTGGCGCAAACTCGATTTGCCTCACGATTGGAGCGTGGAGCCTGAGGCTGCACAGAAAGCCGGAGGAAATGTGGTGGGACCGTTCTCTTCCAACAGCATCGGCGGATTCCAGACAGGAAACACAGTTGGAGGCGAAGGATGGTATTTCAAGATTTTAACTGTTGACAATAAGGACAAACAACGCTATACCCTTTATTTCGAAGGGGCATATAACCATACAGTTGTTTATCTGAACGGCAAGAAGATGTACTTCAACCCTTATGGTTACATGAGTTTTAAATTCGATGTGACCGACGAACTGGTAGAAGGCAACAACGAACTGCTCGTAAATGTGGATAATCCAGGCAACAACACACGATGGTATGCCGGTAGCGGCATCTATCGCCATGTGTGGCTGATAAAAACACCGCTCGTCTATACAGATGAATGGGATCTCTTCCTACAGCCTTCTCTATCGAAGGTAGACATCAGTTCGAAAGTGTATAACGATGCATCGGCAAGCAACAATGCAACGTTCGCTGTCGACATCCTCGACGCCGAAGGAAATATTGTGGGCTCTTCATCCAAGACTGTCGCTGTCGGTGCTTATGCAGAGCAGGAGGTAGCGCTGTCGGTTCCTTTAAGCTCTGCCAAGATGTGGAGTCCTGAATCGCCTTATCTCTATAAGGCTGTTGTGAAGGTAATAGATCCCGCTTCGGGCACAATAGACCGCCTGGAGAAGAAATTCGGAATTCGCACCATGGAATACTCTGCCGACAAGGGATTCCTGCTCAACGGCAAGAACACGCTTCTTTATGGAGGATGTGTGCACCACGACAACGGATTGCTCGGTGCAGCTGCCTACGACCGTGCCGAAACCCGCAAACTGGCTTTGCTCAAGCAGCAGGGATATAATGCTGTGCGTTGTAGTCATAACCTGCCGTCGGAGCATTTCCTCGACGTGTGCGACTCTATCGGACTGATGGTGATTGACGAGACATTCGACCAATGGCTCTTGCAGAAAAACAATGACGACTATCATAACTTCTTCCAGGAATTCAGTGACCGCGACCTTGCTGTCATGCTACGTCGCGACCGCAACCACCCGAGCATCATTATGTGGTCGATCGGTAACGAAATTCCAGGCCGTATAGACGAAAGCGGCAAGGCTGCTGCAGCACGCATGCGCAAGACAATCCATAGTTTTGACCAGAGTCGTCCGCTCACTGCAGCTATTTGCGGATGGGACGCAGGAGATGCTTGGAATTCAGCTGGTGGCAACTGGGATGCACAGGACAACAACGCCTTCCTGAGTCTCGACATCGGAGGATATAACTATATGTTCGACAAATATGAACACGACCACGGCACTCATCCCGACCGCGTGATGGTGGGTCTTGAAAGTTATCCTAAACTGGCGTCTGAGAACTGGAATCTGGTGGAAAAGCATCCGTATGTGATTGGTGATTTCGTGTGGACAGCGATGGATTATCTCGGTGAGGCAGGTATTGGCAGCGCAAGGGAAGACGCCAACCCTACCATGTTCCGTGAATGGCCTTGGTTCAACGGATGGTGTGGCGACATCGACCTCATAGGTCAGAAAAAACCGCAGAGTTACTATCGCGATATTGTGTGGCGTCAGGCACCGGTGACCATGGCGGTGCAGGCCACTTCTTCCTACAACTCAGCATGGGGATGGCAATTGGAGGAGCAACGCTGGACATGGCCTGGATATGAAGGAAAAACCGTGTCGATCAATGTCTATAGCCGTGCTCCGAAGGTGAGACTCTATCTCAATGGTGTGTCGCAGGGCGACCACACTCCGGGCGGCACATTCTGGACCGGATACTATATCCCTTATCAACCGGGAACTCTGAGAGTGGTGAACCTCGACAATAGCGGAAAGGAAATACCGGGTGAATACTTCGAATTACAGACCACAGGCCAACCGGCTGGTTTACGTCTTGTGGCCGACCGTCAGGAAATTCTTGCCGATGGAACCGATTTGTCGTATGTCACCGTCGAACTCGTGGATGCTGCAGGCAGGGTAATCACAAGCGACTCCAGCACAAAAATTGATATGACCATCGAGGGCGAAGGTACCATACTTGCTGCCGGAAATGCGTCGCCAACGGATATGGAGAGCTTCCGCAACACCAGCCCTAAGGTGTTCCGCGGACGTGCACTCGCCATTGTGAAATCCAACGACAATGCAGGCGAAATAAAACTCACTGTAAAATCTTCAACACTGCCTGAGGCTTCTCTGACGATCAACACAGTGAAACCGGAATCGCCTTACACCTACATTGCAAGTGTTCAGCCTGAATATGCTTATGACAATTCCTACTACACGCTGCACGGCTTAAAAGTGAACCGACCGGACAAAGGTATTTATATACATCAAGGTAAAAAGATCTATTTTAGATGACCCGACAAATCTTATTCGGGTTAAACACCACGGGGGCGTGTCTTTATTCCAAAGGCACGCCCCCGTTTGTATTAACTAACAGCCAGTAGCTATCTGTTCCTCTTGCGAGTATCGTTTCCGAACGTGTTGCTTTGTGTGCTTGAGATCGGCTCCAATTCGGTCAGACCGTATTCGTTGTGCTTCGATTGCCAGTCCGCTTCGTTGATGAAGTTGATGGTGACGTCTGTCGAACTGTTGCCCCCACTGTCCTGAGTGAAATACGTATTGTTAGGATAAATCACGAATGTATCGGGCGAGTAACTCACATTCGTGTTGTCGTATACGGGATTGGAACAGGTTATATAGACTATCATGTTGCCGAATCGGTCTTTGTCCTGGTCGATAACAACGTCCTGAGTGACCCACACCTTACCGGCTGTAGGACTGTTGTAAAACTCCTTTATGAAGCCTTTAAGTTCATTGTTGACAACCACCAAACCCTGGTATTTCGTACCGGCGGCATCAGTCCAAATGATTTCCATTACTGCTGCAGTCTGACTATATGCCATACTTGAAACTAAAAGCAACAGCAGTGTGGATAGTGTTTTCTTGAATTTATTCATACAGTTTGTTTTTAGTAAATATTTTGAAAATTGATATTTTTTTTAACTTGCAACACACGTGAGAACAAGTTATTTCCTACGTATGAAAGCTATTACATCGCCTTTAGATACAGCACTGCCTTGTCGGGCACACACTTCAACGAGTTTGCCTCCCAATGCGGCTGGTACTTCCACGATTTGTCCGAAACGGTTCTGGATATAGCAGAAGAGGTCGCCTTCTTCATATTCCCTGCCTACCATCGGGTCGATGCTCTTGACACATTCGCCGTCGCCGTTAACCTCCCACATCAGTATGCCACTGTCGGGAGCGGTGATGGCATCCGATTCGGCATGCTTATAAGCGGCAATGTCGGCAAGCGAAAGGCCTTTCTTCTGAAGTTCCTTGTCTTTTGCGGCTTGGAGATCCTTCAGGAACCGCTCCTTCGCCACTCCGCTTTTGTAGTCGCGGTATTGAGTCTCATGCATGGCGAATTCAAAGAGTTCTTCGTCGTCTTCACCTCGTTCCCAACCGTTCTTCTCCATCTCGTCGATGAAACGCTGAAGGTCGTCAGGATAGTTCGACTGAGGGTCAGCTGTGGTAAATTCATACCCTTTCTCCTTGGCAAGCGCAATAATCTCAGGAGCGACTTCTCCAGGCAGTTTTCCGCTTTTGCCGAGAATCATACCCCAAATGGAGTTGTCCATCATGCTATAGCGGGGTTTGTCCATCGATTCGGTAAGCAGGTTCATCAGTGCTATGTTCTTCACGTATTGTGAGAATGGGGTTACAAGTGGCGGATAGCCCACTCTTGGCCATACGTATGCCACCTCATTGAACAGGCGGACAAGGATGGCGTCTTCACTGTAAGGTTCTTCACCTTTACGCTTGCGGTTGTTGTTGATGGCATCCATCACACCCTTCAAGTCGGCCATCATGCTGCCCATCATGCCGCCCGGAAGACCGCAGCCAAGCAATAGCGACGACATGAGCTTGTTGCTCGGGTTCATGAAGTAGCCGAGAAAATCGTCAATGAATTCCTGAGTCAGTTTGCGGGCTTCCATATAAGCATCCATATTGATTTCGGGCACGTCGAAACCGTAGTTCTTCAGCATGCTCTGTACGGATATCACGTCGGGATGGACCTTGCCCCACGACAACGGCTCGATGGCAGTGTCGATTATGTCAGCACCGTTCTTGCACACTTCCAGTATGCTTGCCATCGACAGTCCCGGTCCGCTATGTCCATGATATTGGATGATGGTTTCAGGATGATTCTCTTTTATCATCCTGACCAACTTGCCGAGCATGGCAGGCTGTCCGATGCCGGCCATGTCTTTCAGGCATATCTCAGGTGCACCGGCTGCAATCAGCTGGTCGGCTATAGAGGCGTAGTATTCGGCTGTATGGATAGGGCTGGTGGTGATGCAAAGCGTGGCTTGAGGAGTCATACCGGCCTCAAGGGCGTATTTTATCGAAGGGATTATGTTTCTCACATCGTTCAGACCACAGAATATGCGGGTAATGTCCACTCCCTGTGCGTGTTTTACCTTGTACATCAGCCGACGCACGTCGGATGGAACCGGGAACATGCGTAAGGCGTTCAAGCCGCGGTCGAGCATGTGGGTCTTGATGCCCACTTCGTTGAACGGCTTAGTGAAGGCGCGTACGGCCTTGTTGGGGTTCTCCCCATAGAGGAGGTTCACTTGTTCGAATGCTCCGCCGTTGGTCTCCATGCGTGCAAAGCAACCCATCTTGATGATTACAGGGGCGATTCGCTCCAACTGGTCCTTTCGAGGCTGGAATTTTCCACTCGACTGGAACATGTCCCTATATACGAGACTAAACTGAATCTTTCGTTTTTCCATTTATTTTTAAGGTTTGTTTTAATGGTGTTTGTTTTCGGCCTATAAAGTTACAAAGTTTTTTATGAATATCAATGACTATTCAGGAAATAAATAGTAAAAGCCCTGATTTTCTACTACAATACTCATTCCTAATTTCTAATTCCTCAATCCTAATTCCTAATTTTATATTATCCGCCAACTACGCCAGCCATTCCGTCGCTTCAACGCCAAACCCACCGTTGCGGGCTGGCATAAAACCAGCCCCTACTTCCACACCAAACTCGTCAACTGAATATAATTCCTCATCCCTCATCCATTAATCACCCATGCCACACCGTCCTCATCGTTGGCAGGTGCTATGATGTCGGCCAGTTCCTTTAATTTGTCAGGCGCATTCCCCATCGCCACACCGGTTCCGGCTACGGAAAGCATCGGTATGTCGTTCAAAGCGTCGCCAAACGCAATAACATCCTCCATGCTGATATTAATATGCTGTGCAAGCATACGGAGTGCTTCGCCCTTATCTATTCCTTTAGGCACGAACTCCAGGAAATGGGGCTCTGACTGAAACACGTTAATCGTTGGAAACATCTCGGCAGTGCACCCGGCTATGTTCTTTATCACTGATGGTTCGTCGGCAATCATACATTTATGCAGACGGCGGCTGCAGAGTTGGTCACCGTATTCGTGTATCTCCAGAATTTCCATGCGATTGCGTACGGAGGACAGTTGCACGTATTGATTGTCCTTGTTGTTGGTGATGATCACATCGTCGTGGATAAGCAGTGTGAATCCGTTGGTCTCTGCATAGGTCCATATATCTTTTATGGTTTCTGTTGGAAGCGACTTGTCGAAGATGCACCTTTTACTGGAGTATTCTATGATTTCCCCGCCGTTATATCCAATGACATATCCGTTGTTCTCACTAAGACCTATGTTTTCTGCCGCTGCTTTGCAACCTATTGGTGGCCTGCCGGATGCAATCGCCACTTTTATTCCCCTGTGTTGAATGTCCAGCATAGCCTTCCTGTTGACCTCGCTCACTTCTTTGTTGCTGTTCAATAGTGTGCCGTCCAGATCAACGGCAATTAATTTATAGTCGGAATTTCTGATCATCTGATTCTTGGTTTTGTGTGATTCTACTCTCCTTTATCTTAGAACGATAAAAAAGCATATAAAGTATTTTTTTTGGCATTTATTGTATTTCATTCCTAATGAAAGTTCTGACAATAAAAATTTTATTTAAAACGTTTTTCTTTTTTTTATTGGTAAAGTGGAGATTTATATTTATCTTTGTGCCTGTTAGTTGCAAAGAATATTTGAATATGACGATGAATCAGACAAATTCAAAAGAAAGGAGTTATGCTGTCGGTGTGCAAGGCTTTGATTGGATACGTGAGCGTAATGCTCCATATATAGATAAAACAGCATATGTCTATAAGATGGTAAGCACTAATGCCACAAATTTCTTTCTCAGTCGTCCGCGACGTTTTGGGAAATCTCTCTTGGTGGATACTTTGCGTTGCTATTTTGAAGGGCGTAAAGAATTGTTTGAAGGACTGGCTATTTATGAATTGGAGAAGGATTGGAAAAAATATCCGGTGATTCGTTTGGATTTGTCGAATGGCAAATATTATGAGAAGGAGTTGGTTCATGGAACGATTAATACCATTTTGAAAAAGCAAGAGAAGATTTTTGGTATTACGGGAACTGACGAGTCGTCAAATTACGACTCTCGTATGACAGATTTGATAGAGGCAGCATATAATCAAACGGGTGAACGTGTGGTTGTACTCATAGACGAATACGATGCGCCGATGCTTGATAGTGTAAACAATCCTGATTTACAGGATTATATCCGCAACCGTATACGTAGTCTGTTCAGCCCCTTGAAATCTCAGACTCAGTACTTGAGATTTGTGTTCTTGACTGGTATTTCAAAATTTTCTCAATTATCAGTATTCAGTGAACTTAATAACCTGCAGCAGTTGACATTCAACCCCGATTTTGAGGCCGTTTGTGGAATAACAGAAGACGAACTTTTGTCTCAGATGAAACCCGACATAGAATTGCTTACAGAAAAGATGAACCGCCTTTATGGTCGCTGGAATATTCATTATGAGTTTGAAGATGTGGTAGATTGTTTGAAAAAAATGTACGATGGCTACCATTTTACAAAAGAGATGACAGACGTATATTGTCCATGGAGCCTGCTGAACGCCTTTGCATTGGGTGACATTGAACCTTTCTGGTTTTCTACAGGAACTCCTACTATGCTTATAAATGTGATGCGTCAGCATAACATCAGCATTCATCAGTTAGAACACCTCAATGCTCAGCTTAGTCGTTTTGATGCACCAACCGAGCGTATAAGCGACCCTATACCGGTTCTGTTCCAAAGTGGATATCTCACACTGAAAGGATATAATCCCATCGATAAAGAATATGAACTTGGCTTTCCTAACGAGGAGGTTCGTGAGGGTTTTGCAACCTCTCTTTATAAATATTATATGGAAGAATATGTTGGAAGTCAGGAGGCTTTGGGTCAGGCTTTCAGACGACTACTTCGCAAGGAGATAGATATAGAGAAGTTTGTGCAACTTGTACGCCAATGGTATGCTGGTATTCCTTATAGCATAACTGACAAGAATCAAAACGAACAATTATATCAGTCGCTGATCTATGCTGCATTGATAGGGTTTGGGGCTGATGTTCAGGCGGAAGATCAAACTTCTGACGGGCGAATGGATATAGCGTTGAAATTGCCAGATACTATTTATATTATTGAACTGAAATACAATGGGACAGCGGAGGAGGCTGTCGGGCAGGTTCTGAAGAAAAATTATGCTGTCAGATTTGCGAATGACCCCAGGAAGGTTGTTGCTGTGGGATTGAACATAAGTCCAGATCGACGCACTATCGACGGTTATGGCATTGTTGAAGTGAAGGACAAAGGATAATACAAGTCCTTCACATAGAAAATACACTAAAACGGCCGTCTACATCTGAAAAACAGATAGTAGGCGGCCGTTTCTTGTTTTTGTATGCCAATGCAGATGCCTGGCGTTTATATTAAATCGGTTTATTTGTTGTTAATTACCGATTTGGGCTTATGATAAGGCCCCATTTCTATTGGTTGACCATCACCTTTATTCCGTTCTTGATATACACGTTGTTGGGCTCCATCTGCTCCACTATCTGCCCGTTCAGGTTATATGTGTTGCTGTTGTTGATGGGTTGTGAAGCCTCTGTGATATTGGTGGCATTTGTTCGCTTCAGCGTGACGGTGCACGATTTGTCATAAGTGGATAATGAAAGGTCTGTTTTTGTCATTTCATTAATGACAAACCTCAAAGTCCAATCATCACCAATTTGAATATGTAATTTATTGTTGTTGCATATGAAGAAATCCACAATCCAGTAGTCATATGTAGGGTTACCCTCATCTGGTTCTATATATTTCATCTTTCTGACAACACCAGAATTATAACCGGTATAAACTTCATTATAGGTATAATCAACTCTTTCGTAGAATCCGTCACCTAATTCCAAGGAAGTGAAACTGATGATTCCTAATGGAAGCTCACCTGTGATGCTCACTACATCCCATTTTCCAATTAAATCCGCTTCATCGAATTGTTGAGCACTTGCACTCATAAAAAGTGCTAATGATAATAAAGATAATAATGTTATTTTCATTTTGTTAAAATTTAAATAATAATTATGATCAATGATGTTAAATTAGAATTTTTTTACTGCAATTACACTTTCTCCGTTATCCTTGTTCACCCATGACGACCAACCAGAATCATATTGTGAAGTGCCTCCAACACAGACGATATATGCGTGGTCGCTACTGTATTCTGTTGATGACCAATACATACCATTGTCTGGTGCTGTATAACCGGAATTATTAAAAGAATTTCTTACCTTAGAGAAATAATAGCCTAAATCAATGAGCTCTTCTTTAGCCGGAAGATACCATCCTTCTCCATGATTCTTACACCATCCATACGCAAGACTTGTTGATGTTGGCCCTCTGTTGTATGACCCGTCATAAGAATTAGTATTTCCGTATTTGGTACAGAAAATGCCTGAGGTATCCCATTTTAAATATTTCGTGTCTAAAGAAACTATCTTACCGTTATGGCCATTATTTGATGTTGTGAATACTACACCTTCTGGGTTAGTTGTGTTAGGGTAGAAATCACCTATTTTATATGTAGGAAGAGCTTCTGTTTGGAATGATTTAACTTCGCCATAGAAATAAGTACCCTTACATAATACATAAGCACGCCATTTATAAGATGTGTTATCATTGAGCCCGGTTGCTTTTGCCTGGAACACTTCCGAATTATTGCCCGCACTGATTTTTTTAGTATAATTTTCGGCAGAAGGATTATCTGTGGTACTTAAGAAGAATCCACAAGAGTAATCAACGTCAAATTCAGTATTCAGATTTACTTTTCCGTGTAGTAATGCAGAATTTACAGTTATATCTTCCACATTTTCTGTTATTACGTTATTTATAGCATTAGGCATGGTGAACGATGAAATCTGACCATAATAAAAACATTCATTAGATTTTGCATATGCACAATAATAGTATGTGCCTCCCATTTGTAGGTCGGATAAAGAAAATGTGAAAGAACTGATATTGTCGGATTTTAGTGTAATACCATCACTAAGTGAGTTGTCTTTCCCATATATGATGCCACATTCATCATTATTTTTGAGTCCTTCAACGCTCCCTGATATGTTAGCTTCAGTTATATTGTTTATTGTATATTCACCGGTTTTTATCACTATTGGAGAAAGTTCCTCTTCATCTGCTGAAGTTGCTGGCATGAATCCAATGGCACACATTGTATGTTCATCATTAAGTTCATTGTATAATACAGCTATAGTTGTCTGTTTCTTGTCAATATAGACGTCTTTATTGCCCAATAACCCCAAGTGATTATATGAATTCACATATAATGAGAGGTCGGTTGAGGGCATAGTTATAGAAGATGCAGACAGTCCGCTGTCTGTAAATGAGAATCCGTAAATATGATTGTTCTTCTCATTATCTGAAAACAGAATTTCATTTGATGTATGAGACAATATTGTATAATCCTTCATTCTTTTGATGACATCTTCTTGTGACATTCCCCATTCTGTTAATGGGATTTCATGAATTTCCTGAGGTGTTTCGTTTGATGAGTCATCATCACTGCACGAAACAAAGGAAATAAATGCAAATGTCAGCAGAAAAAAACATTTATATATATATGATTGTTTATACATAATGAGACCTCCTTTTAATTATGTTGTATTGTTTATTTCGTTTGTTGCAATGAGTGGTTAATAAGGTTATCGACAGGTAGTAGTCTTCGATTTACATTTCGACTGTCTGTAGCGGCATTTGGTTCTCTCACGTTGATTTTACACTCAGCTTTGATATTTGAGTCTTTTGCAGTTATAGTAATGACTGCAGAACCGGTTCTCTTTATTGTAAGAACACCATTTTGATCGACAGTCACAATGCTGTTGTCAGATGATTCCCAAATCCAATCCGCATAACCATTTACGGGATTTACTGTTGGTTCCAATACATATCTGTAACCTAATGTCAATTCCTTGGTTTTAGGCAAAGAGACAGACTTCGCCGGTGATGCAATAGTAACAGAACATTTTGCTTTCAATCCATTTGATGTAGTTACCGTAATGGTAGCCACGCCCTCATTAATAGCTGTAACCTTTCCTGATTCGCTTACAGAACAAATGTTTTCATTATCAGATTCCCAAGTTAAGACTGTTGAAGCATTTGAAGGGGTTAATATGTATTCAAGTTGTTTCGTTTCGTCTTTATGCAGAACAACTTCGTTTGTAGACATTGATATGTCGGTAGGTTGAATGGCGTCAGACGTTTCATCTTTGGCTTTGATAGTACAGGTAGCTTCTAATCCGTTACTTGTTTTAGCGTACAAGTAAAGGTTCATTTGTTTTTTTGCAGTGATTAATAGTTCTGTGCCTTGTTGTGTAATTTCGTATGATGAAGGCCTTGATGAAATAGATTCTATTATTCCCCATTCATACGTAGAAGAAGTATTGGAAGGAGTGATTTCAAGTTTTACTTTAACAGTTTCGCCTGTTTTCATATTAACTTGTGATGGGCTAAAACTAATACCAGTTGCAGCTCCTCCCCCTTTGACAGTAACATAGTCGTAATAAGTGCCATGCCCAACATGAATGTTATTATCATAAGTTCCACGATATGAATAAGCATATGTTACTTCAATTTTTATAGATGATTTTGGACTGAGACCTCTAACGGTAGCATATCCTTCTGATGGATTGTTGTAGATTTCAAGATACTGAGCATCAGAAGGGTTTGCTAATTCGTAAAAAACATGAGTAATCCAGCCTCCAGAAGGAGGATTTTGATTACAATAAATATTTATCTCTTCTCCTACATTAACGGAATATTGACCGGCAAAACCATAATAAAATGTGAATAGAGTAAATAAAAATAGTAATATATATCTTTTCATATAAACAATATTTGTCTGTTTTACTTTGTGTAGTTGATTCTCTATGTAACAAGCGGTAATGTTTACTAATAATTATTAATTATGACAATATAAGTAGAGTGTGTTTTTACGATCCTGCAACTAATACTATGCATCCGACAATCACAGCAGTAAATGTAGTAATTCCTGCAATATAAGATAATGGATTTGAACTTCCAGTCTTAAAACAATAATATTGATGACCCATATATGGTTGACAATATTTTAGCTTATATGGTTTCGCTACTCCTTTATAGCTGTCAATTACAATATCACAGACATAATTTGAGACTTGTGCTAATTTGGATGTGGAAAAATTCTCTTCTGTTGAATATTTTACAACTCCGTTTAAAGAAAGAGGTGTATCATTTATTCCATAATGTTTTATCATTCCCTTTTTGAATTTTTCAAGTTTGCCAGTTATTGGGTTAATGAATTTTCCTTGTTCACCTATATTCAAATCAATAAATCCATTTTTATATTCTCCTGGATATATATATCGAAGATTACTATAAAGATTTTCAAAAGAATATAATAACATAATAGATTTTGGTGCTACTGCAACTATTCTTTGTTCATGAACTGTTACTCCATGCTGAACAGCACTGCCTTCGTTAACAGTTGTTCCTTGCAGTATTCCTCCTACAATTCCGTTGATCCCAAGGGCGTTTGCAATACCGCCATAGTTGAAGGATGTGCTTTCGCCTGTTATATAACTTGTTGTGCGGGATTCATTTTTAAAAAGTGTTTCTGGAGTCTCATTTGTATATGCAAATGAATTTCCTCTATCTATGTATATTATTTTGTCTGTTTTATTATATAAGGCTAATTCACCTGAGTATTTGTCAAAGACAATTGCAAGTTTGATGTTTTCATCTTCGTAAATTTGGGACCCATTATCTGCAAAAAAACAAAAGACTCCTACGCGTTTGGCGATTGCATTTATGCATATAAAACATATACATAATAATAAGAATGCTTTTTTCATTTTCATTAAAATTTATATTTACTATTTCTATTACTTTTTCCCTCTCTTGGCGAGAGAAGGATAAATTTATAAAGGCTTGTTAATATGAATGTTATATTTCTGTCAACTGAGTTTTTGCAATTTTTTTTCATTTTTTTTCAAATAAAAAGAAAATTATTGCCTTTAAATTTGTGAGTTTTTACTAAAAAAACTAAATTTGCACATCATAGTATCCTTCTCTCGCCAAGAGAAAAACATGTTTTTTCCCGTTAAATCTTTTACACATTTCTATTAAATAAGGTTAATAATTTTCTTGTTGGCCTTGTCGATGGAGTTGGTTTGTATTGACGCAATATAAATCTGAGTGGGAACTATGTCTTAGCTGATTTGGTTATGATACCTCGCAAGAACGTGAATAAACCGGCACTTATTATTGAATCATAAAAAAGGAAAAAAGCAGGAACCCCATTGAAAAAGACTCCTGCCCATACTTGCCATTTTTATCTGACATAAAAGCTTTACCGGACACTAATAATTAAATACTATCTTCCTTCGCTATCAGTGCATAAGTTGTATAATTTGTTTTATTATCAAATGACTTTAGGTTATAATCTTTTGTAATCCAGCATCTATTATTATTTCTTGCCTTTGAAAAAGTTACAAATTCTTTATATTCGCTAATTTCGTGGTCTGCATTTCTTTTTCCATTATATCTTTTTAGTTTTTGAGTGTTAAAATCAATAATAGAATCATATTCTACATAAAAAGTAATTTGTCTTGTGTCGACATCGTACTCATATTTTCCTTTTTCAAGTTCAAAATCTACAAAATCTTTTCTATCTGACTTAACAATAACACCTTGTATTCTATTATAATAAGTCATGTCTGAATTTAGTGATAACATCCTCCTAATTTTTGTTAACAAATCTTGTTTATCATCCCATCCTTTATATTCACCTGTCCATGTTTTTTGAATGTCAGACAATTGAGGTGAATAATCTTCATCTATTAAACTTTCCAAATCTGGTGCATCTGTTACGGGTTTGTCATAGGTTTCTTGCGATGGCGGATTTGGACTAATACATCCATTAAAAATAATACCGGTCAATATGGTTAATGTAATAACGATATAAATGTTTTTTGTCTTCATAAAGAGAGATTGTTAAAAGTTGGAGTAATTATTGGGGGATATGAAAGAATATAGAATTAAATATATTCATGAAATCCTGTATTGAACAAGTGATTTCACATTAATAAATTATTATTTGTCTTAATAAATTTACTGATGTGTACCATTCTTTTGGGAATTTCATTATTTTGAGGAACTTGCCCCATACCATTTGAAGGCATCATGTTTTCTCTGCTGATTCTTGTGCCCGTAAATTCATTGTCATGGTGTATTGGTTCAGACTGTAAGTCTAAATATAATGTGTCCAAGTAAAATTCAGACTTAACGGTTATATTATAAAATAAAATTCCATTTTCTTTGTCAAGAGATATGTTGTTTTTACATTCAATGAAGTGATCCATACTGTCTGATGCCTTACATTCGACTGTATTTAATTCGGCAATAAGTGGAGACAAATCGGGTCTTATCTCATGCTCCTCAGACGTAAGCATTGCTTTTACCTCGTTAGGATGACGTTTTATTTTGTCTTTCACAACCGAAGCGTCAGGAATGTGAATGTAGATTATTGGCAAAAGTAACGTATCGCATAGTGTAATTGTCATACCTTGCATTAAGAAAGAAAGTTGCATCTTAGGGTCTTTTGTGATGATGTTGATTGTAAGAGAATCAGTATGTTTGACTACATCTATGCATATACTGTCAACACAATCGCAGTATGTTGTTTGTCCCCATACTTCGTAATGCAAAGATGTAAAAAATAAAAGAAGCAATAGTTTTCGCATTTTTAGAATCTCCACATTAAACTACCAGTCAAACTCTGTGAGCGCCTTTGGAAAAAATTTCTTGAGTCCCCGGTTTCAACAGATGTTTGCATATTATTTCCTAACGGACAATCATAATTTAGCATAAGTGTCGTAGTCCTTCCAAGGTTGAATGCAACTCCTGCGGTTGCGCTGACACATGTTTTGTCTTTTGAAAAGTCGATTTTGCTTCCTTCTGAATATTCAACGCCTTCTGCGTTATTTACTATAGGGAAGTGAAATTTAGCTCCCAATATTAAGTGAACCGGTGAAGACATCCCAAAAAGACTTATTCCAATCGATCCGTTCCCACTTAATTGGTGTGCACTGGCATGACTTTCTAAGTCATAATCACCGTAATAATTATATTCTTCTGATTCTTTAAGTGCCCAAATAAAATTCCATTGAATGCCAGCCCCCACAAAGAATTTAAAATCTTCATTTCCTATATACCACCTTGCTTCAATAGGCCAATAAAATTTAAGTTTGCTCTCTCCTTCTTCTGTAGTAGATGTGCTACAAGAAGCCAGCATAACAGACGTAATCAACTCGAAACTATAGTTTTCGTTTACTTCATTGCGATAATCATAAACAAAACCGCCACCTCCGTCAACATAATTCTTTTTAGTATTATATCCATCCATTTCGGGGTTACTTGTCAGGAACACACCTCCCATAATACCAAACATGTTGCTTTTAATTGGGTAGCGTTGGTAGCGTTGGGCACATAGTGTTGTTGTACACAACAACGTAAAAATAATTATTGCTAATTTTGCTTTAAAGATTTTCATATCATCGATTTTTTAAGTTTATATTAAAAGCGTCTTCAATAGAAAATTTAATCCAGGAGTTAATTTTATTTTTCATTAACATATTAATGTTATCATCTTCTTTTTGATGTCTATCAGGAAAAGGACTATTATTGGACCTTTCGTTTGCGTTTGATGGCCTGTTCATCCTCGGGCCTTCAGCTTCTGGTTCAGGCGTATCCATAAATATCCCCAAAGACCAGGTATCGGACAATTTCTTTTCTTGCATCATTTGATTAATAGGTAAGAGTACATAAAAGTCGACCGTTTCATTTTCAGGATTAAGCTCAATCATTGATCTGGACAAATCCAAACGGCAAGATTTCCCGTTTACATCAAATATGATACCTTTTTTGTTCATTTCTTTTATTAAAGGCATAATATCGGGCTTTTCGTCGTTTGAATAGTCATTGTTTTGAGTAGGTTGATAATTGTCCATAGACATCTGAACGTCTCTGGCTGAAGGAAAAAATATTGCGAATTTTTCTTTCTTTTTACCGGTAGGGTCAATATATACAGTAAGTCCTTGCATCAACATTCTCATGAAGATCATGGGATTACCTACAGAAATTCTGGTAAACAGGTTGTTGTCGTCGGCACAAATGAAGGCTTTGGTTCCTTCAGTCAGGATGTTAACTTCAATTGCATAGGGATTATTGTCGAGAAAAATGTTAAGGCTGTCGTCTGGTTCTGTTGCAAAACTATGATATATACCCATCAGCCAACAAGAAAAAATAATAATTAATGTTTTTGATTTCATAAATTATCTTTTAGAGTTGTTTATATTATATGTAAAAGTAAGCAATGCATATCTTTTAAGAACATTGGTTGTGACCTCTCTTCTGTATATTTCGTTTGTTATTTCATAAAAATTATTGTTTTTATTAAATATGTCATTACAAGAAAAACGAAGTTCCCCTCTTTTGTCCTTTAGGAATTTGTAAGCTATAGCTGCATTGCAAATTAGAGCATTGAATTTTGATGTTCCAGATCCAAAATAGTTTGTATGCCCAGCTTCTACCAATAGCTTTAATGAGGGTGTAATCTGCCAATTCATTTGACCTCCATACGAAAGGGTCCAATAGCTGATGTCATAATCTTTATATTTTACATTTTTACTTTGATTGTATTTGCAATTGAAGTCCAGTACAAAATCAATTTCTTTGCTTATGTTGCTTCCAATTGTAAAATAGCTGTTCCAATTCCACATTCTTGTAAATGTCTTTTCATTATCCCAGAATCCAGGAGTTTTTGAATATTGCAAAAGCGTGGAAATATTTATGTTTGATTTAAGGAAAGTTGAAGGAAATCCATACGCCAACAAGGATGTTGCTGAAAAATATCCATCAGCGTTTTGATATGACAACATTTCGCTGTTTCTTTTATCTCCATTACCAGTGAATGTTGAACTGGATAGAGAACGTTTAGAGCCAATGTAGCTGTCCGCCTGATCCATGTTGACAAAGAATACACCGATAGAGCCTCTTCGGGTGTTTGGCATTACAAGTCTTATAGATAAATTGTTATGCATTGCAGCTTTAAGAGTGCTGTTTCCTCTCACTGCCATAGAGGCGTTTGCATTGTTGATTGCGTCTTGAACCTGAAGTAGCCCCGGGAATTTTTGTGAACATCTATATTGAATGTGTAATTGATTTTCTCCAAATCTGTATCTCATTATGAAGAAAGGAAGGAATTTATTGTATTTATAAAATGAATGTGTTATATCGTTTTTTGTCAAGAAATTATAATTGTGATATTCGCTTCCAGCTGTTATGTTCATTCCATGTCTGCTATACATATAAGACAGATTACTAATAAATCCCCCAAAATCCGAATTTGTTGTACCACACAGCAATGAATCAAGAGAAAATTCTGTTGCATCGTCAGCCATTAGCTGTGTTTTTCTTTTAATAAGTCCATAAGTAGTGTTCCATCCAGCATCAAGTCTCAATTTTGAATATCTATTAATGGAGTGGATATATGAAGATGTAAATGAAAAAGTTTTCTGTATGTTATAAGAGAAAGTTTTTTGGATTGCATTTTGTTCTGCTTGTATGTTTGCAAATGTCATGTCAATATTTTCTGTTGTTTTTATATAAGAAAATCTTGCGTCAATACTGAAAGCACTTCCTCTGTCATTAAGTCTATGTAAATACATTATATTGTCAGACGTGTTTATTACCTCTTGGAAAGTTGTTGTGGCTTGATTAAGCAATAATGATTCTTCATTAGTTTCACTGTCTCGGGTCCAATCTGTAAGTTGACTGTTTTCATCTTTCTTTTGATATGTAAAGCTGGGTCTAACCATTATATAATCATGTTGACCAATATTGTATTCATATTTTGAGTTAAATCTATGGTTTATATTGTCTGTATTTACGATTTGCTGTTGTATGTTGTCAGAAGTGTTTTTACCATAGTATTCATCTTCAATGTCATACTGGGTGTTGTTGGATGAACTGTTAAACAGATAGTGACCAGAGAAATTCATTTTGCCACCAGCCCAGCTGTCTGTGAAATTTGTTCCTGCCGCTTTAGAACGTGTTATACCGCTTTCACTAACATCTATCATCATTGATGAGATATCATCGGAAGCGGTTGGGTGAAAAGTGTTGTCAACGGAATTTTTGCTATATGGAGATTGTGAAGGAGCATTACTTGAAGCAGTTCCAGTTGCGCTTAGCAAGTCTATCATAGAGAAGCTTTGTTCGTTTATGTTGTTGAATTGAGAAAACAGAGATAATCTGATATCATTGTTGAACATGTTAAGCATACCATATAATTTATACCTGTCATTATCTCCGTATCCAGCATAGAATTTACCGAAGGAACTATCTTCAATCCCTTTATTGGACACAAGATTCAATGTTTTATGTGTGTTTCCGTCATCAAAACCAGTGAGTTCGGCATAGTCGGATCTCTTGTTAAATACTTGTATCTCATTAATTACGTTTGCTGGAAGATTTTTCAAAGCCATTTCAATGTCACTCTTAAAAAATTCTTTTCCATCCAACAATATTTCTGTCACTTCTTCGCCATGAGCTTTTAGTTTTCCATCTTCCACTCCGATTCCTGGCAACTTCCCTTGAGCGAGAAGGTCATAAGTCGTAGCGTCTTCATTTACTTTGTATTTACTTACTTTATATACAGTAGTATCACCTCTTGTTGTTGCCAGTGGAACTTTCTGCGAAATAACAACTTCATCGAGTCCATGTGTGTTCAAGGAGAGTTTGAAGTTTCGTATAACTTTGGAATCATTTCCATTTATTAATCCCAATGTAGGTATGTAAGCAATATGTGTAACTTTTATAGTTGTGTTTGTTCTTTTAGGTAAAGCCAGTTTGTATTCTCCCTTTTCATTTGTAACAGAATAAATGGTATCATTATCAATATAGCATGAAATTGTAGCACCAAATATGGGTTTGCCATCATCAGCATCAACTACATTCCCCATAACAATACGATTCTGAGCATATAGGGAAGACACTATGTTAAATAGCGACAGAAATAATATCGTATAGAAATTCCTATTCATGCAACATGATGATTAATAGCCCGATAATAGTAATGGTAGCACCAATAACTTCTCTTGTTTTTACTCGTTGTTTCCCTATTAGAAATGCAAATATCAATACGAATATTGGTTCTGTTGTGCTAAGAATAGATGCTAATGACACACTCAAATGCTTTATAGCATATAGAGACGTCATAAATCCTCCTATAGTTATAATTATAACATTAAGAAAAAATAACGATAATGTTTTTAATGATTTGAGGGGCTCAATCCAACGTTTTATGCTTTTTTTTGCGGTGCCGATCAATAACATGATTAAAGTTCCGGCAAACATCCTATAAAAAGTAGCAGATACGATATCTATATCTGTATCGGTGAATTTTATCATGATAGTTGATACGGAAAAACAAATGATGCTAATCAATCCTCCAATTATTCCCCTCCACTTATTAGGGTGGTCTTCTTGTTTGCCCCATGTAACGAATATAATACCACATACAAGAATGATTGCGCCTATATATTCTCCTAAACTTAAAATTTCTCCAAGGATAAGGAACGAAAGAGCCATCGTTATTATTTGTCCCAGCATGAAATATAAAACTTGCATTTTAGCACCTAGGTCTTGAAGAGATTTAAAGAATAGGGTGTCTCCCAATGATATGCCCACAATACCACTGATTATCAATATTATAGCATCATATGTTCCTACATGGTCAAACTTTCCCCAAGCAAGAACTAAAATCCACATAAGAATAAGGCTAAAAGCACCTTTAAGGAATGTGATTCCTGCAGATGGAATCTTTTTCCCCAAAAGTTCAAATAGTACTGTGGCACAAGCCCATGATGCCGCCGATACTAATGCTGCTATTATGCCCCAAGTTGTCATGACATGTAATTAGAATGCAAGTCCAACACCTACAGTTATTATAGGTATTTCTTTCCACATATAAGTTGCGCCGACTTGAATCATTAAATTATTCCATAAACAAAAATCAACGCCAGCCTGTATAGGCACAGAATTGTAAATAAATGTTGACTTTGTGTCTTCGTCATCAGTGGAATCGGAAGATGATGAATTACCTCCTCCAAAGTCTGCTATAAACCCCCAACCAGCTTGAAGATGCAAACCAATCCAATGATTGAAATAATGTTGCCATCCCACACCTATGGTACCAGAATAAAGTCCACTGGTTGAGTCATCTTTTTTTGACAACATTTCTTCTTTAGAAGATGGTGCTGCCTGCTTGGATTCAGGCAAAAATTTTCTCCAAGCATTTTTTGTTGTTGGTTTCCCAAGACCTGCAGATAAATAAATGAAGTTTGCAGACTCAGATTTTGATCGTGTGATTCCGACGTTTAGTTCATAAAATAATTGAGACCATTTCCCCATGACAAATGTGTGTTGGTCATCCCAATCGTCATCACTGAACATATCCGCATCAAAAAGTTGTGCTTTAGAATATATTACGGACAGATTGCAAAGAGCAATGATAAGAAAAATTTTTTTCATATTATTTTTTTAATTTGAATTTCAGCATATACCTTTGTGGTATGATTTGTTTGAAGAATGTTTTTTTGAATCCGTAGAAGGCCAATTGTTGTTCGATTAACAGAGGAGATATGTATGGCCCGTGATATGGTAACGTGTCATCGTCTACCGGCCCGTTGTCAACTATTATCAATTCACCTCCAGGCTTGAGATATTTGGTCAAGGATTTCAGATAAGAATCTCTGTCTTTGTCGGAAGTAACTCCATAGAATATGTGATAAAGAGAACACATGAACATCTTATCGACTTGGAATGGAAGTTCAAGGTGACTCTCACTTCCATTGATAACTTCAATATTTGTTATTTTGTTTTCGTTTATAAATGATGTGAGCCTTTCAATATGTTCGTCTTTTAATTCAATGGAATAAACCTTACCGGTGTTCCCGACAAGTTTGGAGAATCTATAGGAGAAGAATCCAGATCCTGATCCAATGTCGGCAATACGCATTCCTTCTTTGATACCAAGATTATCAAGGATTAACGATGTATGTTCCCATTCTGTACGTTTTGGATTTAAGGCAAGAATGTAATCTTCAAGATATGAACGGTGTGTTCTCCCCACTTCTCCACTTTTCTCAAGCAAAGAGTCACTCATCATGCGTATCTGTTCGTCGCCTAATTTGTATTTATGAAGTAGATAATAACGTAGAATTTTACAGCTGTCGTCTGTGAGGTAGTTGTAGAAACTGCGATCCATGGGGTCTTTAAGCATTTCTTCTCTTTGTGTTTCAGATGCCATACGTACTTCACACAACCATTGAAGGGCAGAGTATTCTCCACCAAAGTTCTCAGCGGGTATCAATTCGTCATATTTTTTGATGGCTATCTCAGCCAAAGATTTGTCGCCTCCCCCCATGTAATCGTACACGTAATTTGCTGCATCGATACCTCTGTCTGTAATGTCGTAAGAGTCAAGACTTCCTATATGTACCAAAGACTTCTGTCCTGTTATGTTCAATATCTGTTGACCTCTTTTGGCTTTTATTTTATTAACTGGTTTGTAATTATCGTTTCGTTGTAGGATAAGTAGATACCTCATGTCGTTTAGTCTTGTCAGTTTAATGGTTTCAAATCCCCAGTATCCCAATTGTGCTTGAATTAGACGAGGGTCAACGTAGCAATTGTTGAGTTCATTTCCATTACGATTAAGGTTGTCTACTATGAATATATATCCTGTTTCACTCAATGATTCTTTAATCGAAGTCAGAAGTTCCTTACGCTCATCTTCTCTTGACCATGTATATATTATGTGATATAGAGAGCTGATGAAAATGGCGTCTACCTTGTCGTCAACTCCCAGTTTGTTGCTTTGGGTATGAATGGCTTTCACATTGTTTATCCCGCTTCTTTTCATTATGTCACCCACGTATTTTGCATAGTTCTCTTCAGTGTCGGTTGCATATATCATCCCCGTAGGTCCCACCATGTGGGATAGCTTTAGTGTGTTATATCCAAATCCGCAACCCATGTCTACTATTTTATCACCGTGTTTTATTGGCAATGATTTTATTATTTCATCTGTCATGTCCCATTTGTCTCGTGTCGGATCGTTGAACATGAGTAAATCATCATAATATGTGCGTAGATTTATATGCTCTTTCACTGACCGTGGTCTGTAGTTGTTGAGCTCGTATTTTATGACAAGATAGTTTTTGAGCACTTCGCATCCGTTGTCAGTGAAATAGTGATAAAGGTCGTCTGTGAGAATATCTGCATTTCCAATGTTATTGCCATTTTTATCAGAGAGCATTCGATCTAATATATATGTGAGTGCTCCCCAGGATTTTTCCTTTATAGTGTCGTTTGAAGCTTTTACCCTATATCTGTCAGATACAAATCTGATTGAATCGGGGTCTTCACGATCAATGGCACTCATGAGGGTATATGCCAAAATGGTGTCATTGTCATCTGTAGGATGGGGATTCATTCCCACTCTTACCAAAGAAGCTGGATTATCAACTAAAATTTGGTATTGGGAAAATGAAGCCCCTGGATTAAGGAAATAAAGGCTTGTTAAGAGTAAAATTAGTTTTGCCCTCATGGATTTGTAGGTGTTGTATTCTATTTTAAAGATTATATGGGTTCAGTTCTCCTTTCAGAAAATCTTCATAAGGAAAAGATTGATGTTGTTGTTCGTAAAAAATGTGTACTAGTTCGTCAGAATAGAAAGCACCTTTCGGTGTGAGTTTAATTTTCTTTTCATCTTCTATTATAAATTCATGTTTTTTTAGCAGATTGAACTTGTCCTGAAAGACTTCAGTGAGATTCACTCCTGTGCGTTCCTTGAATGTTTTTTTGTCAATGTAATAGTTTTTCAGAGGCAGGATAATGCTCCATCTTATTTGTTGATCTTGGTTTCTGATAAGACATCTGTTTGCTGCAATTTCACCATTCTCTGTGCGTTGGTAATATTCGGAGAAATTAGGAGTGTTTATCATGAACCGGTCGTTTAGACTACTGAAAGCTGACAACCCGAAACCGACTTCGTCTTTCAGTCTGCAACATTGGTTGTAGGCATATAGAGAAATAACACCTTTGTTTTTACGATATACTCGCCTGAGATTCTCATGAAAGCCATTGTCATCAAGGATTAAATTGCTTATTTCCTTCATTCGGATTGTGTCTTCAACGCTAATAAGCTCATTTTCATGATATGCCGAGAAGCGTTTTATTGTACCTTCTTGATCGCCATAAGGTTCTATCTTTAGACGGTATAATTGAATTTCATCAACATCTAGCTTGCAAGCTTCTTCCATCACTTCAATCCAGTTTTCTAATGTTTCTCCTGGATGTCCGTAAATAAATTCGATATTGACCTTGAGCCCCATTTTCTTACAATTCTCTATTGATTCCAGAGCTATAGCCGCATTGTGTGACCGGTTCATTTTTTTTAATACTTCGTCGTTTAGAGACTGTACTCCAATAGTAAGTCTGTCGCCTTGGAATTCCTTTATAATCTTTAGTCGCTCCATTCCTTCTTCTCCTACGAGGGTAGAAGGGTCTACGTCATAGTTGAACTGATGACATTGGCTGATGTCAACATATTTAGAGAAGAATGTAAGAAATCGCTCAAGTTGTTTCGGTGAGAGATCTGTCGGTGTACCTCCTCCTATTAGAATTGTGCGGCTTTTTATCCGCTCCAGCCCTCTGAAAGCAAGCCAATTCTGCATCTCCATCTCAAGATGATCCAAATAGGTGTCTTTTTCTGAATCTCTGCAATTATAATGTGACGGATAATGACAGAAGAGACATCTTCTGTGACAGAATGGTATATGAACATATACGTCAAACTCGCCAGGAACCAGTTCTTGAAAATCTCTATAAGCCTCTTCTTGAGATATTGGTGGGTAATTGGTTATTGGCGGATAGTGAACTCCTGCGGGGGAGAAGTCTCCATGTGTTGGAATCATGCCCAGTTGTTGGTATTTCTGAAATTCTTTCCAACGAGCGTCTGATAGTGCTATATAATCGCGAGTCATTCCTTTTGTCTATATTCTTATTGCTTGGTGTTATAATAAATTATCGGTTTTCATGCCGGCTTTTGTCAGAATGTCTTTAAAATGTTGCATTTGTGGGCGTATGCGTTTAGTCGAATAAATAGGGAAATGCTTCTGCAGGTGCTCAGGAGTGCCGTCATGGATGGTTACGGTATTAGCCCCGGCACAAAGTCCAAGATATTGCCCATCGGGAATCATTTTTTCAAGCGAACTTGTTGTTGGCATAAGTCTAGTGGGGTTCATGATTCTAAGTAGGGCCATCATATTTAGTGTCATATTTCCGTCACCTGCTGGCTCATTGCTGAAATCGGAATTTTCAGCTGGTATGAATATCGTTGTGCTATTCATCTTCAGAGGCAGCTCATGTGCAAGTATCAAATCGTTTACCAAATCTTCAAGAGTCTGCCCCGGAAGTCCAACAATGTTTCCCGATCCCACTCTGTAGCCGATTTTGGCAAGTACTCTAATGCAATTCAGTCTATGTTCTAAGGTGTCATTAGGCTTACAAAATGTGAACAAGTCGGGATTGGACGTCTCAAATTTAAGTATATAGTCTGACGCACCTGCATCGTATAAATCTTGATATTCGTCTTCTGTAAGGTCTCCAAGGCATAAAATTATCCTTATTTCGGGATGTTTGTCCTTGATTCTTTTGATAGCTTCTCTTACTTCCGGCACAAATTCATCGCTTGAATGTTCACCAGATTGCAACAGAATTGTAGTACGTCCCTTTTCAATCAAATGATTCATCAGTTCTACGATTACATCTGACTTAAGAGTGAAATTTAACGCCTGGTTGCTCCCGCCTATTGCACAATATCTGCATTTCTGCTTGCACACATTTGAAATTTCGATTACGCTACGTACTTGTGCCCTGTTGTCAGGAAAATTTTTGAGTCTGTATTCTTGAGCCAATGAAAACATCTGTTCTTGAGAATCTCCTGAAGCAAGTAATGCTTCCATAAGCACATCCCTAGAATAATCCCCTTGACATAAAGATAGTATATATTTATTATCTGTATTTATCAAATTCATTTTATTGTTTTTTCATGATGAAAAAGAGTTCAAGATCATTGCCTTTAAGGTTACTTAGATACACATCTTTTGTCACCCATTGATGGTCTCCGGATGTTGTCTGAAATTGTACTCCTTCAGAATAACTGGAAACATCCTTTGATGTATCAGAACTGCTTCCCGAATAAGAGTGCTTTTTAGAGAAGTATTCCAGTTCTTCAGTCTGGTAGTTTATTAGAGAATCAACTTCCACTTTATAAGTGATTTTATCCGATCCGTTATAAGTGTATGTGCCTTTTTCAATTTCAAAATTAACGTAATCAGATTTGTTGTTTGATTTATTTACCAATATACCTTGAATGGTGTTCTTGTAGGTGCCATCAGAATTCAATTGTAATAGTCTTCTAATGTTTGTGTTTGCCTTTTGGTTTTCGTCGTATCCGCTATATTCTCCCTGCCATGAAGCTTGTAGGAAAGATGCTGTGGCTTTGAAACTTTCATCTATTTCAAATTTCTCAACATTCTTGTTGAGTTCTTGTTCTTCATCTTCTTTAATACATGAGAATAATAATGTTAGCAATAGTGTGATTGCAAAAGATAAATGTTTCATAATTGATGTGTTTTTTAATTGATTATTGTAATCCATATTCGTTAAATTTGTTTTGCCAATTGTAATTAGGCACAACAACCGCTATAATTTGTGTTGACCAGTTTCCGGCTGAATCTTGAGTGTACATTGTTCCATTCGGATAAACAAGGAAGTTGTCGGCAGCATAGGGTATGTATGGGTTTGTCTTTGGATTATAGCAGTTGATAAGTGATGTGCAGTTTCCATAGATATCATATTGGTTGGTAAGAACGGCGTCTTGTTGAATCCATACCCATCCCACTGAGGCATTGTAGGTTTTAACTTTGAAAATTCCTCTGTTATTAGGATATAAAACAAGCAGACCCGTATAATTCTGATTATACATGTTCCATGAAATTTCTGTCACCATGGATTGGGCATTCGACAAAGTCGGTAAACAAAACAATAGTGTTGCAAAAATGAAGTGTTTGATAATTCTCTGTTTCATAATAATAATTTTTTACATCTCTTGATAAGAGATGGATAATATTTTAACAATTTGTTTTTGAGCGCATTTTCCTCTTTTTTATTTAAAGAAAATTGAAATAAATGTTTTTTTCTCTTTGAAATTTGTTTAAATTAACTAAAAGAACTATATTTGCATTAAATATTAACTTTCTCTTATCAAGAGAAAAACATGTTTTCCCTGTTAAATCTTTTACACATTTTTATTAAATAAGGTTAATGATTTTCTTGTTGGCTTTATCGATGGAATTGGTTTGTATTGACGCAATATAAATCTTGGTGGTGGCTTCCGAGTCGTGTCCCATTCCCTGGCTTATGATTGAAATCGGTATGTCGTGGCATGCAGCAATGCTTGCCCATGAATGTCGTGCCACATACATGGTGAGCGGTGTGGAAAGGTTCAGTTTTTTTGCCAGTTTTTTTAAGTTGAAGTTCGTAAGGTGAAGCGTGCTCTTATAGATTTGCATCGTGTCTTTCTTCTTGGCGTTTATGATGGGAAGTAGATATGGGCTGTCTTTTGGCTTATGTCTGTTGACGATGTCCTGCATGCATTTCTCCCATCTTATGGAGAGTTTTTGCCCGGTTTTTCGTCTCCTGTAGATGAGAATCCCGTTTGACAGATTGCTTGTTTTCAGATGTGCCATGTCGATAAACGACATTCCGCGAGTGTAGAAACTGAAGAGGAAAAGGTCACGCGCGAGTTCCAGAGTTGGCTTGGCAGATAGGTCCATGCTTTTCAACCGTTGCATCACAGATAAGGATACAGCACGTTTCTGTGTTTTATCAATTCCTGTGTAAACATTTTTGAAAGGATGCTTTTGCTGAACCAATCCCATGTTGACTGCCTTGTTGTAGACGGCACGCAGAATTCGCATATAGAAGGAGGTGGTGTTGCGCGTGAGCCCTTTGCTTTTCATCCATCCTTCGTATTCCATCATGAGTCGATCTGTGATGTCGAAAAGCGTCAGTTTCCGGTGCTTTGTGAAGGTGTTTATACTTGCCAATGCCGACTGATATGTTTCGGCAGTTCGTGTTCTGCCGGCAAGATGGAGTTCTGAAACTTGCTCCATGACAAAATCCTCAAGTGAAACTTGCTTCTTTAAAAGATGAAATCTTGCAGAGATGATTTCGTGGGAGATTGCAACGCCAGTTTCCTGCATTTCGTTAATTATTGTTTGAAGAATGCGGATGTCGCCTATAATCTCGTTGGTTAATGACTTGAGTTCATCTGCTCTTTCTTGCGATGCATTACTACAATCAATGCTGCATGTCTTTTCATTCCACTCCGAAGGTAATATCCTGATATCGGTTCTAATGTTTATAATCCTTTTAATGTGGATTATCTGATAAAAAATCGATCCAACTTGGTCCTTTTTAGTAGATTTTCTGAATTTGATTCTAATTGAAGCCATAGTAAATGATGTTTTTGGGGTTATTATTCATAAGCAAATATAAATGCTTTTACATTTCACAATTGACGTTTTCGGTTTTCTTGCCAGTTTATAAACGTTAACTTATACCTCGGAAGCGGGGATGCTTCCGCGTCTTATCCTTTACAAATTGTTATAAAATGTTGCGTGCGATTGGATTTTGTGTGTTTTTATTGGCAAAATGAAGATTTATGATTATATTTGCAAAAATCAAAACATTATGAACATGGAACATCCAAATGATTCTCTAAATGCGGCACAGATGGATTTTCTGCAGTTGCTGGCACATATCAAGACAAAGGAGGAACTTGACGAATTGCGTCAGATTGTCAGCGACTATTATGCCCGTAAAGCGGAAGAAGGCATGAACAGTCTTTGGGAGTCTGGTCAATGGAGTAAAGAAAAAGATGATGAAATTCTAAACTCTCATCTTCGTACACCATATAATTATGCAAAATAAAAAGGTTGTTCTTGACGCAAATTGCCTTTTGGTTTCCATCTCGAAATATGGAGACTACTATCCGGTTTGGCGATGTTTTTTGGACGGGATATACACTCTTTGTGTATCAACCGAAATATTAGAGGAATATGAGGAGATTATTTCTGCGATGACTACTCCGGAAATTGCCCGAAATGTTGTGGATGCCATAATAAAACGTAAAAATGTTGAGCGTGTTGAGCCTTATTTTCATTGGAATATGATTACTGCAGACCCTGATGATAATAAATTTGTGGATTGTGCTTTTGCTGCAGGTGCTACATATATCGTTTCTAATGATTCACACTTTAATTGTTTGAAAGACGTGGATTTTCCGAGACTTATAGTTATAAAGATTAAAGAATTTTTGGAATTATTGCAAAACGTGTAATGAATAGATTAGAATAAAGTGCACGAAAAACGACCGACGCATACCAAAACAAGTATTAGTCGGCCGTTTTTCTTGTAAATTGTTATAAAATGTTGCGTGCGATTGGATTTTGTGTGTTTTTATTGGCAAAATGAAGATTTATGCCTAACTTTGCCATTTAAAAGCATATAGATTATGAAATTACTTATACTCAACGGACCGAATCTGAATCTATTGGGACGCCGTGAACCAGGAATCTACGGTTCCGGCAGTTTCGAGGATTATTATGCAGAACTGAAGAAAAGGTATCCGCAAGTGGACTTCGACTACTATCAGTCGAACATCGAAGGCGAACTGGTTGACAAGCTTCATGAGGTGGGGTTCAGCTACGACGGCGTGGTGTTCAATGCCGGTGCATATACTCATACGAGCATTGCCCTTCAGGATGCAATTAGGGCAATCAGTGCGCCGGTTATTGAGGTCCATATCTCTAATGTGCACCAGCGTGAGGAATTCCGTCACAAGTCCATGATTTCATGTGCATGTAAAGGCGTGATTTGTGGATTCGGGATGGATTCCTATCGACTTGCCGTTGAAGCGTTTTTGAAATAAGAAAAATGAACCACGAGGAACAGTTAGAACAGTATATACTCGAGCATATCGATCCAGAAGGTGATTACCTTCACCGTTTATATAGGGCCACTAACCTCCACCTGCTCTACGGCCGCATGGCAAGCGGACATCTGCAGGGAAGGCTTCTTAAGATGCTCACCACGATGATACGCCCGAAGAAAGTGCTGGAAATCGGTACGTACAGCGGCTATTCAGCACTCTGCCTGGCGGAGGGACTGCCCGACGACGGAGAGCTGCATACCATTGAGGTGAATGACGAGCAGGAGGCGTTCACACGCCCGTGGTTCGAAAATTCCGACTATGCTGACATAATACATTTCCACATAGGCGACGCCATTGATTTGATACCAGGATTGGGTGGCAATTTCGACCTCGTGTTCATCGATGCCGACAAGCGGATGTACAGGGAGTATTACGAACTGGTGATGGAATGCCTGAACCCCGGCGGATATATCATAGCCGACAACACTCTGTGGGACGGACATGTGGTGGAACCACAACATCAGCATGACCCGCAGACCCTCGGAATCATGGCATTCAACGACAGGGTGGCTGCCGACAACCGTGTGGAGAAAGTAATCATCCCCGTCAGAGACGGACTGACTGTGATAAGAAAAAAATGAATTAAAAAACGATTATTAGATGGAAACAACAAGACAAAATAAAATAGCACGTCTGATTCAGAAGGACCTGAGCAACATCTTCCAGGCACAGACCCGCCAGACCCGAGGAATACTGATAAGCGTGAGTGTTGTGAGAATAAGCCCCGACTTAAGCGTGGCGAAGGCATACCTGAGTATCTTCCCGTCGGAAAAGGCTCAGGAAATCCTCGATAATATCAATGCACATTCATCCCAAATCAGATACGAGATGGGCAAACTGCAGCGGCATCAATTGAGAATCATACCGGAATTGCGGTTCTTCCTCGACGACTCGCTCGACTATTTGGACAATATTGACAAACTCTTGAAATCCTGACCTTTGGCGCTGTTCCCTCTACATATCGCCAAGAGATATATTATCTCCAAAAAATCCCACAACTCGATAAATATCATATCGGGGATTTCGGTGCTGGGAGTGACTATCGCCACTGCCGCCATGGTGTGCATATTGTCGGTGTTCAATGGATTTGAAGATATGGTGGCCGACCTCTTCACAGCATTCGACCCCGAGCTTAAAGTACAGCCGGCAGAAGGGAAATATGTCAGTGCCGACGACCCTGTCCTGAAGAAGATGAGGGCTAACGAGGCTGTGGGCCTCTGCGTTGACGTGGTGGAGGACAAGGCTTTGATTGTGACGAACAACTTTCAGCAGATGGTCACGATAAAGGGGGTGGACGACAGCTTCCTCAAAAAGACTGACTTTAAGGACATCCTGTTAGGAGACGGAGAACTGAAACTGCATGACGAGGCTAATGAATACGGTGTTTTGGGCGTGAATGTGCTTACTTCCCTTGGTCTGACAATCGACTTTCCCGACACACTCGATGTCTATGCACCCAAGAAGGGCGAACACATAAGCCTTACGAATCCGCTCAACGACTTCAACTGCGGGCAGTTGCTCTCTCCGTCGGTTGCCTTCATGGTGATGCAGGCGAAATACGACAACAGCTATGTGCTGACGTCGATTGATTTTGCACGCAACCTTTTTGAAAAGGACAGCCTGCTGACGGGCATTGAGTTGTCGCTCAATCCATCGGCCGATGTGGATAAGGTGAAGAACGACCTCGAGAAAATGGCAGATGGCAGATTCAAGGTGGTTGACCGATATGAGCAGCAGGCCGACATATTCAAGATAATGGAAGTAGAGAAACTGGTGTCGTATATCTTCCTTACCTTCATCATTCTGATAGCATGTTTTAATATCATCAGTTCGCTCTCAATGCTGATTATCGACAAGCGCGAGGATATAAAGACACTGCACAATCTCGGAGCGTCAAACAAGGAGATATCGCGGATATTTCTGTTTGAAGGGTGGCTCATATCCATTGTAGGCGCAGTAGTTGGAATCATCGTAGGAGTGGTGCTTTGCCTCATACAAGAGCATTTCGGAGTACTTAAATTCGGCGATTCAGCCGGTAACTATATCACTGATGTCTATCCGGTCAGTATGCAACTGACGGACATCGTAATTATATTCATAACCGTCGTGGTAGTGGGGCTGCTCTCAGTGTGGTATCCAGTGAAATATTTCAGCCGCCGGCAAATCCGGACAGCCGATTAGCTCTTAACTTATCATAAATATTGATTAACAGTAAAAAATACGAAATATGAGAAAATTTTTGTTTACAACATTCATGCTCGTGCCATTCCTTTGCATGGCACAGCGTGAGAAATTCACTCAGGATAACTTCAAGCCTTCTGCAAATGTGGTGGAGGTGGTCGACAACCAGATTACACTCGACATAGACGTGATTATTCCTCCCGAATTTTTCGGCAGGAACACCATTGCCGAAATAACCCCTCTGTTCAGATGGGGCAGGAAGGAAGTGGCAGGCAGGCCGATTTTCCTGCAAGGAGAGATGGTTGACGACAGTCATCGCATCGTGGGATATAAGTTGGGAGTGGACGACAAGTTGTCGATAAAACTGGACTATGAACTTGGAATGGAGGAAGGTAAATTCCTTGTCAATGTAAAACTCTCTTCGGCTGTGAACAATCGCAATAAAATGCAGGAAGTGGAATTGCCGGTGAGAATCGATCGGTCAGTGCTGCTTGTTTACGAAACAGTGAAGGATGCTGCGTTCTACACTTTTAAATTGGAAAACGGCGGTGGCGGAGTTGCCAACTCGCAGTTCTACAGGGCGCAGAATATCAAGAATCCGAGTGAACGGATGGGAGCACTCGACCAGGCGCTGGTATATCGTCCTGACGACCACCGCATTGTCAACAATATCGCGATGTGCTATCTGGAAAGAGGTGATGTGGAAATGGCGGAGGAAACCCTTCATCGTGCACTCGACCTCAATCCGGCATCACCCGAAGTGAATGCCAACCTGTGTCTGCTCGCACTGAGAAGAGGTGACCTCAATTCAGCGTCTGACTTCCTCTCCAAGTCGGAAGGGGCTGATAACTACAACGAGGCATTTGGCACTTTGCTTCTCGCCCGCGGACAGGTGCCTTATGCCGTGGGAAAACTTGGTGAAGTCAACACCAACACCGCTATACTGGCCTGTGTTCTCAATCAGGACTATGCCATGGCGCGACGCAAAATAGATGCTATTCCCGTGAGAAACGGCATGACTTATTATTTGCAGGGATTGATGGGAGTGAAAACTCATAACCGCGAAATGGTGGGGCTGGCTCTCGACAATCTTATGATGGTGGATCCGCGCCTTTATGCCAAGACTCGCAAAGACCCTGAATTCGAAAATTATTCCGACCTATTCAAAAAAGCGGTATGGTGAACCGATTCTACATTCATGTTCTCTCTCTTGTCCTTATTTCCGTGCTGATGGCTTGCGGTCCTTCCGGAAATCAATTTAAAATCGAAGGACGGTTCAAGGATATGCAGGAAGGTGAACTCTATATTTACAACATGTCGGACGACAACGCCAGGTTCGACACGCTACGTGTGAAAGGAGGCTCGTTTGTGTATCAGGGCACAGCCGAAGCGCCTACGCCTTATCTCCTTGTGTTTCCTAATGCCATGGAGCAGGTGATATTCGTGGATGCTGGGAAAACCATTGAATACGAGGCTTCAACAACCGACTTGAAAAACTATACGGTGAAGGGCAGCGATGAGAACAACCTGCTAAATGATTTTCGTGAACAGACAAGGAAGATGACGGTGGTCAAGACCAAGGCAGCGGCGAAGACTTTCATAGAGGGCCATCCTGCTTCGCCTGTGTCAATCTATATGCTCGACCGCTATTTCGTGCAAGACGATAATATCGTGTATGACGAGTTGGCTCAGCTTGTGGCCTTGCTGCTTAAGCACCATCCTAACAATCTGCTGCTGATACATCTGCAAACCGACATAAAGCAGGCGGGAAATACTGATGTGGGAAAGACCGTTCCGAAAATAAAACTCGAAAGCAAGACAGGCAAGATCGTTGACCTTGGAAGTCCCGGAAAAAACTATATGCTTGTGGCGTTTTGGGCCACATGGATGGAGGAACAATGGGATTTCACCCCTAAACTCCGTAATTACGGACGAAACTACAGCGAACAAATGCGGGTAGTGGGTGTCTCACTCGACACTCAGATATATAAATGGGAAGAAACGGTTGCCCCCGACAGTATGATAATCGACCATGTGTGCGATGGAAAAGGGTGGGACTCGCCTGCGGTTGTGAAATTCGGAATTCGATTCCTTCCTTATTATGTGCTTGCCGACAAGAACGGCAAAATCGTTGCCAGCGGAAAAGGGCTTGACGAAATGGACCGCGACGTCGACAAGTTCGTGAAGAAGAATGTGCAGCAAGACGTTCCGTTACAGCCTTCTGCACCAGACAACATCCATGATGGATTAGGAAATTCACCTGCATCGGTTGATGTGAAACCATATACTCCGAATCCGGCTAATCCTGGCGTGAGACAGGGCCTACCGCTAAAGATGGCGCCATAGACACATGTGTGCTTACATATTCGTATATTCATGACATCCCGTCTTCATAAAAAATTTGCCGACACCTCAAGGATGCCGGCAAATTTGGGTTTATGTGGTCAATGAATTGGATTTCTGTTGGTTATTGAATCTCGACTTGTCTGCCAATCTTCGGAGTCTCCTCTTTCTTGATCTTAGGTAAGGTGATGTTCAACACTCCGTGTTCCACCTTGGCTGAGATGTTTTCTTTTTCAACGTCGTCAGGAAGTATCAAGGTTTGCTCAAACTTAGAGTAGGAGAATTCACGGCGCAGATAGTGCGATTTCTTGTCTTCGTCCTTCTTTTCTTCCTTGCTCTCCATCTTGATCTTCAAATCACCGTCGGCGTTGATCTCAACATGGAAATCTTCTTTCTTTGCACCTGGGGCTGCCAACTCCACTGTATATTCGTTTTCGTTCTCAAGCACGTTGATTGCCGGAGCGGTCTGATGTGCTTTTGGCATGAAGTCATGATCGAAAATGTCATTGAATACTGTTGGTAACCATCCGTTTGTTCTCATAATAGGTAACATAATTTTGTCCTCCTTATTTTTTAGTTTTTTGTTATACATTCTGTTTTTTTGCCAACTGCTCATTTGCAGATGCACTAATCTTATTGCAAGGACCGTGCCAATGATGAAAAAGGATTATTAATATGTCATAATGGCGTAATGTAATGACAAAATGTCTTAAAACGTGTCAAAAACAATGTGTTGTCTATTATTTTAAACCTGCAATAGTCTTACTTTGTTGTGTCCACTTCAATTCGCTAATAATTCATTTTGCTGGGGCGAACATTGCTCATTGACTTATTGCTGAACGTGTTTTAAAGGTACATGAATGAATCATGCGGAGCATATTTTTTAAATTTGTATAATGGCAATTGAATAAAAAAATGTAACTTTGCAAAATAGTGTATAACATTTGGTTATGCTATCTCATACTAAAGAATAAAAAACTAACTTAAATCAATAATTGTCATTATGAAGAAATTCTTTTTATTCCTGATGCTTGCTTTATGCTCGGCAAGTACGGCATTAGCGCAGGATTCGTACAGTAGCAATGTAGTTGCCGAAGAAGGTGCTTGGTGCTGGTTTGCCGACCCTCGTGCACTGCATTATGAGAATGCTGGCGGAACGATTAATGCCACCTACATCGGATATATCGATGTGCATGGAAATATTAAGGCCACACAGTATGACTGGCTGAAGCAGCAGAAGGCCGATGTACTTATTCGCAGCTGTTTCCAGCCTGACGACCACGACAACCCGACTTTTATCGTTTTGCCCGATGAACGCGTGATGATTTTCTACACACGCCATACCGATGAGGCAAAGATCTGGTACAGGATATCGACCAAGCCGGGTGACATAACATCCCTCGGAGCCGAGAAATATCTTACAACCGCTAACAATACCACTTATCCGTCGCCGTTCATACTAAGCGACGACCCTAACCACATCTATCTTTGCTGGCGAGGTATCAACTGGCACCCTACAATAGCACGTCTTACTATGCCGGACACCAACGACAACTGTTCGTTCGACTTCGGACCAAAGCAAATCGTCCAGTCCACCGGTGCGCGTCCGTATGCAAAATACCAGAGCAACGGAAAGGACAAGATTTATCTGAGTTACACCACCGGACATCCAGACAATGAACAGCCTAACTGGCTTTACTTCAATGTGATTGACATTAATCATGGCAATGGACCGATATTGCGTGACATCAAGGGTACTCAACTCAGCGTAATCAATAACGGGGTTTTCAACGTGAACAAGCAAAGTTCATATTCCACATCTTATCCTTACACAGTGGTGGACAAAACCGACAACATACGCAACTGGGTTTGGCAGATTACCTTGGACTCCGAAGAGAATCCCGTGATTGCCTATACACACATTGATAATGCCAAGACCACGCATGTGTATTGGTATTCGAGATGGACCGGCAGTGAATGGCGCAATACGTGGGTGCAATTTGGTGGACACGCATTCCACAAAAACTGGAACAGCACAGAACTTTGTTATAGCGGCGGTATGGCGGTCGACCCGGATAATATCAACGACCTGTATCTGAGTATACCGACCACGGACGGTGCTTACAACAAAGACGGAGTTTACGAGATATGGAAATACACCATCAACGACGACGGTAGTGTGGGAGCGTCACAGCAGCTGACTACAGGTTCCGCTAAGAACAACGTGCGTCCGTTTATCATACCGGGATCCAAGAATAGTCAGATGCGCCTTGCATGGATGAACGGTGACTATTACTATTGGATTGTGAAGCAGGGCTATCCGCTGGGATATCCTACTGGAGTGAAGACACATTACACATGGAATGAAGCTTATACCGCTTCAACATCCCAAGCAACGGCCATGGGAATTCCTGGCACACTTAATGTCGCCATTGCCATGGATGCTTCTCATTATGAAGGCACATTGCTTACAATAGGAGACGGCGCCGGTAAATTGGAGTATTATCTCGACAGCGACATGCGTCCGGTAGTGAAGATTGGCTCAACCACCTATAAGAGCCAGAACCAACTCTATACCAGCGACGACTGGGCAACTCAGAGCACAGGCACCAGTGGCGACTCGCATCCTACAAAACTCACTACATGGGTGCTGTCAATGACTTATGACGGCAATACACTGACCGTTTTCCGTAACGGACTTATCGACCAAGTAATCGAGACCACGACATTCACAGGAGGTGCCATTCAGACGGAAGGGTTCAACAACACAATTCTCTTCACCGACATACAGTCCGTTTGTCATTCCCCTATATCAGTGCAAAATCTTGCAAATGGCATGGAGGAACAGATTCAGGAAAATATAGCGGAGACCGCATTGGCAACGTTGTCGATACCGATGGAAACCCGTAGTGACATCGTATTGCCCCATTTGGCATTAGGCAATGATGTGACTTGGACCTCTTCCGACGAAACTGTGCTTGCTTCCGACGGAACGTTGGCAGCATTGAAACATGATGTGGGTGTGAAGCTTACAGCCACTATCGGTGGTAAAAGTCGCGATTTCTATGTGAATTGTCTGAAACGCGACCTGCCCAAAAATCTCCGGTATGGTCAAAGTGGAACGCTCAATATGACCGGCAACAATGCTACCGGCTTTTCCTCCAACACTTATGGTACTGCCCCGGAAGGCACAATCGAGAATCTACGTTCTTATACTTTCCTTGTGACTGTTAAAGCAACAGGCAGCCCAAAACAACCTCGAATCTACGACTTCGGAAGTGGATCGGGTAACAGCTTGTTCCTGCGATTCAATCCGCTTGCAGCAGGAATCAAATACAATGGCGGTACAACTACTATGATTAATGGTAATACCACCTTGCAGACTAATCGGGAATATAAGATTGCCGTGACATTCAATGCACACACTCACACCACTAAGATATATATTGACGGTGAAGAAGATGCAAGTGGCACAGCCAACGTTAATGAAGCATATATGCTTTATGATATAGCTAAGGACACGCGCAATTATATAGGTCGTACACAGTGGTGGGATGGTGCGTATGCCAGTGATAATCAGGATTTCATAGGTACAATCACCGGTTTGAAACTCTATGACGTTTGCCTGACGAGAGAAGAGATTTGTGAAGCACAAGATTTGGACTATCAGGTGACGGATTTGCCAACTGAACTTCAGAATTGGGATTTTGAACAGTCCTACTCGGTTCAATCAGGCTCAGGTGTGAGCAGTGACCGTGCCATCTATGTGCCGGAAAGTTGGACGGTGACACGTGCCAATGGCGATACCAACGACCTCACGGCTATGAAAAGCGGTGACTTGTATTTCAGCAATTTCTTTGCGTCTTTGGACAAGCCAGAGGCCCATGGAGCACAAACCTATTGGATTCGTCAGAATTGGGGTACTCCCACGTTGACCCTCTCGCAGGAAGTGCGTCTCCCTGCCGGTCAATACACATTGGTGGCCGACGTGTGGCAAAGCGGGCTGGGTGGTAAAGCCCAGGTAAGCGTTGAGACTGTAGGCGGATCCACGGTGACGGCCACACAGTTGGAAAACCAGACGGCTTGGCAAACATCGTCAGTGGAATTTGAGAGCGATGGCATTGCATCAACTGTAGTGCGTCTTGAAGCAATACATACAAGCAGCGGAAACTCTAAAATAATAGGTTTCGACAATGTGGTGATTACGAAGAAAACCGAATCGCTGACGCTTTATGACAGCAAGTCAAACGATAATGCAATTTCCATTGCAAATGGCAATACCGCCAATGTGACAATTCAGGGTAGAACCCTCTACAAGGACGGCGACTGGAACAGCGTGTGTCTGCCGTTTGCCTTATCTGCCGGGCAGATTACTACATCTCCACTCAACGGAGCGGTGATCAAGCAGTTGGAAAGTGCCACTTTATCGGACGACAACTCAGTGCTGACCCTCAATTTCACTGACGCTACATCGATGGAATCCGGTGTGCCGTATCTTGTTAAGTGGGAAACGCCGGGAACAGACATTGTAAACCCAGTCTTCAGCAATGTGACCATTGATGAAACTTTGTCGGAGGTTAGCGTCGCAGATGGTAAAGTCAGTTTCTTGGGCTCACATTCTCCGGTTTATTGTGGGGCGGACAACAAGAATCTGCTATTTCTTGGTGCCGACAGCAAATTCTATTACCCTTCTGTATCGGGCCTGCTCAATTCATTTCGCGGCTATTTCGTGATTGACGATGAAATGGCTAACAGCGTGAAACAAGTGAAGATGAGTTCTGATGACGCCACGTCTGTAATGGAGGTCGAGGCAGTAACAAACAACGGTTCTTGGTATACGATAGGTGGTGTGAAACTTAACGACGCTCCATCTTGTCCAGGAGTCTACATCAACAACGGTAAAAAGATTGTAATAAGATGAAAAAGATATATTTAAGTCCATCGATAAACGTAGCGGACATTTTGCTTTATCATAATATCAACGTCAACAGTATTCAAGGCGAGGGAGTGGGGTATGGCGGTGGTGCCAACCCATCGACAGGAAGAGTGAAGGGGCGTGATGAATATGACGATGGAATATATGATGAAGAGGCAAACGGCGATATGACAAACGAAATCATAATGTGGTAGACATAATCTGCCGATTAAATATGCATATTTCTTGCATTTTAACGTATTTTTAACTAACTTTGCAATCTGATTTTTATCAGGTTGCATTGTTTTTAAATACATAATACACAAATAAATAGATGAACACAGAAGTTAGAGTGCGTTTCGCGCCAAGTCCTACGGGCCCTCTGCATATAGGAGGTGTCCGTACTGCTTTGTATAATTATCTTTTTGCAAAGCAGAATGGTGGTAAACTTATATTCCGTATTGAAGACACCGATTCCTCACGTTTTGTACCAGGGGCAGAAGAGTATATAATCGAATCGTTCAAATGGCTTGGAATCGAGTTCGATGAAGGAGTGGGAATAGGCGGTGAATATGGACCGTACCGCCAGAGCGAACGCCGTGAAATATATAAGCAGTATGTACAGCAACTGCTCGATAGTGGTAAGGCATATATAGCTTTCGACACTCCTGAAGAACTGGATGCAAAACGTAAGGAAATTGAAAACTTCCAGTATGACGCTTCAACTCGTATGCAGATGCGAAACTCATTGTCGTTGTCGGCTGAAGAGGTGGAACGACTGAAATCGGAAGGTTGTCAATATGTGGTCAGATTCAAGATAGAACCGGGAGTCGACGTGCATGTGGACGATATCATACGTGGCGACGTAAACATAAACTCGTCCGTATTGGACGATAAGGTGCTTTATAAGAGCGCCGACCAACTGCCTACATATCACCTTGCCAATATAGTGGACGACCATCTGATGAAGGTAACACACGTTATACGCGGTGAGGAATGGCTGCCGTCGGCTCCGCTTCATGTGTTGCTCTATGAGGCTTTCGGATGGACCGACACTATGCCGCGCTTTGCACATCTGCCTCTTCTGCTCAAACCGGTGGGAAACGGCAAACTGTCGAAACGTGATGGCGATAAACTGGGATTCCCGGTATTCCCTCTAGAATGGCATGATCCGCAGACTGGGGCTGTCAGTGCCGGATACCGTGAACAGGGATATCTGCCTCAGGCTGTTGTGAATTTCCTCGCATTGCTCGGATGGAACCCGGGTACAGAACAGGAAATCCTGTCGATGGACGAATTGATTCAACAGTTCAATCTCAGCAAGTGCTCGAAAAACGGTGCCAGGTTCGACTATGTGAAGGGAATTTGGTTCAACCATCAGTACCTGCTCCAACAACCGGCTGAGAAATGGGTGCCGGAGTTCGACAAGATTCTCAAGGCAAACGACATAGAGTCTACTCCGGAGAAAGAAGCGCAGGTGGTTGAGATGATGAAGATGAAGGTGATAGAATATGTAGATAAGGACAACAACAAGAAGAAGCGCAATGTGAGTTTCGTAAGCGATTTGTGGCCTCTCACCAAGTTTTTCTTCGTGGCTCCCGATAATTACGACAAGGAAGACAAGTTTGTACGTAAGAACTGGAAGGAGAACACCGCTTTGGAGATGGACGAGTTGATTGGTGTGCTCATGTCGCTCGATGATTTCACTGTGGAAAGTCAGAAGCAGATGATTGAAGCATGGGTAGAAGCCCGCGGCATCAAGCCTTGGAACGCATGGAGGGTATGTCTGGTGGGAACCGGACAAGGACCTGACATGTATGAGTTGTCGGCTTTCCTCGGCAAGGACGAAACCATCAGGCGTATGGAAAATGCCATTGCGGCACTGAAATGAAAGAACGACGTCGTGCTGAAGAAAAGACGGAATCCAATCACCTGATTTTATCCGGATTTTAAGGATGCAGACGCAGGGAGGCTGGAGCTGCTGAAAGCAAAAGCCTTCTAAACAATATTTCCAGAATCTAAACATCGTAATCCATTGGAATTTCTATATAATATAGTGATGCACCTTTATGCTTTCGTTGCATGGGTGGATTCATTTTTCAATAAGAAGGTAAAAAAACTCGTTAAAGGGCATAGGGAAACGTTAGGACTCATACGTGACGGTATAGGACCTAACGACCACGTCGTTTGGTTTCATGCTGCTTCACTTGGAGAGTTCGAACAGGGACGTCCTCTTATAAGACGATTGAAAAAACGACATCCGGAATACAAGATTCTGCTTACCTTCTTCTCACCATCAGGATATGAGGTGCGTAAGAACTATGAGCATGCGGATGTTATCTGCTATCTCCCATTCGACACAAAACGAAATGTGAGGAAGTTCCTGGATGCGGCACATCCGGAAATAGCGGTTTTCATTAAGTATGAATTCTGGTATTTCTACCTTACACAACTGAGAAAACGCAACGCCAAAATCTACAGTGTCTCCAGCATCTTCCGCGAAGGACAATTCTATTTCAAATATGAATTTGGCACAAAGATGCTCAGGCAGTTCGACCATATGTTCGTTCAAAACGAAACATCGAAGCGGCTGCTTGAAGAAAAGGGCATAACATGCGTGACTATAGCGGGTGACACACGTTTCGACCGGGTGGTCGACATACGGAATCTCTCAGCCGACCTGCCGCTCGTCAGCCTTTTCAAGGACGGGCATAAGGTATTTACAGCCGGATCGAGTTGGATGCCTGATGAAGAGATTTATTTACCGTATTTCAACGCACATAAGGATTGGAAACTCATCATCGCGCCTCATGAAATTCATGCCGAACGTCTGGCAAAACTGGAGAAGCATCTGGAGGGGCGCAAAGTGGTGAGATATACAGCTGTCGAGAAAACTTATGAAGAGGGTTTGACCCAACAGGCTGAAGATATGCTGAAACCGGCTGAGGTGCTCATTGTCGACTGTTTCGGAAAACTTTCGTCAATCTATCGTTATTGTGAGATAGCGTTGGTGGGAGGCGGATTCGGTGCTGGAATACACAACGTGCCGGAGGCGGCGGTATATGGAGTGCCGGTGCTCTTCGGACCTAACAACCGGAAATTCCGTGAGGCGCAAGCGTTGAAGAAATGCGGAGGCTCATTTGAATTCTCCGACTCGGATTCGTTTGCGGAAATAATGGACAGACTGATAGGCGATTCTGATTTCCTCAAGAATGCGGGTGAACAGGCTGGAGCATATATCAACAATAATGCAGGAGCGGCTGATATCTGCTATAAGGCTATTTTCGGTAAATAAGTACATTCGATTGCTTTTCCATAAATTCAAATTGCTATGAACAGACTCTTTCTTTTATTGTCGATTCTTATGGCAGGATTTCATGCATTGTATGCCATTCCAACGAATAAATCCGACTATCAGACAAATATGATATTGGCTCTTACGGATGACCTTCAAACTCTGAAGACATGGAAAAACTTGTCCGACAGTATTACCGGCTGCAATATGCAATGCTCGGAGTTCGTAGCCCATTACTCTGTTTCCGAGGATCAACTCAAAACATGCGTGGCGGATTCTGATTCTGGGAATATCACTCCTAAAGCGGTGTTTCTGCAGATAGGATGCAACAGTGAAGCGGATGAAGCGGTGAATTATGAAGATGTGCTGTTTGATTTTCCTGTAGGAAATATCTGCACTTTGACAGGCAAAAACGCCAGAAACAAGCGACTCGCCGTATCCAAGCCCGACAGCTTGGTTGATACGTCAAATTTTGCCGGCAGACTATATATGATGGTGAAGTCCGTACGGAGCACATTCCCTCAAGCACGCGTGTTCGTGCTGTCGCCTGTAGCGGCGGGCTCTTCTTCCGACGACTCTCGATGCCGACAATTGGAATACGTGGCCAATATGATGTGTGTGCCGTTCATACATAACCCTCAGGAGTTGGCAGGATACAGATATTTCTGGAATGGCGAAAAACCGGAGATAGGCAAACTCCTTATTCTCGGTGACAGTTACAGCGAACAGGGACGATGGGTACGGCAATTGTCACAGATAGCAAAGGTGGACATTGTCAATTTAGGGGTGAGCAGTGCTACAGTGCGCGACAAATATGCCGACAGAATCAAATACCCTTATTCCGACAACCCTATTAGTAGCGACAATGAAGGCAATCACAACACACTCTCAAGCCAGTTGTGTAGGCTGAAACGCTTGATGGCGGCTGAAAATCTGAATTCTGGCGAGATATCGCTTAAGGGATATGTACCGGATGTGATTATCCTTCAGGGAGGCAGCAACGACAATCCGGATATCGCACAGGCAGAAGCCGACTATGTGGAAGATATTAGGCAGAGCCGACGCACATCTTTTGCCGGAGCTCTGGGATATCTGGTATTTGAATTGCGTAAGATGTTTCCGCAGGCAAGGATTTTCATCACTACCACTGCCGGACTTTACTACGGACATACCGACCGACCTTTTGATTTCATACTGAAATCCAACCAACAGCGTAGAGCGGCTAAAATGCTTGGATGCCCTGTCATCAACTGGGACCTCGACGGAAGGCTGTCATTCGTGTTCAACAACTCTGCTGGAACGGGGGATGGCTCTGAACAACGACCGTTCAGATACAATGTGAAATCGGACGAGACCATCGATCTTCTGCATCCAAATGAAAACGGAGCACTGTTCCTCGCGGAATCAGCACTCCATTGGATGACTGTAGGAGGATTATTTTAAATTCAAATCGGCATTTAGGTTTATTGCTTCCGGTAAATTATTTGAAAATCCTTCGAATTTCTTCGAATTTGTTTGCTGATATACTTTTAATAATTCCGAAAAATTGCTGATTTCTCGCCATTTATTCGTAACTTTGCAAATTGAATTAAGCCCAATGCGCTCTCATTGCCGGTTTGGGCTAAAGAGAAAATGCCAGAATGAAAGTATCAGTAATCACAACCTGCTATAACCGCGAAAAAACCATCGCCCAAGCCATCGACAGCGTGCTCAGGCAAAGCTACGGCAACTTGGAATATGTGATTGTGGACGGTGCCTCCAAAGACAACTCGCTGAAGGTGATACAAGACGCAGTGAAGGAACCGGGCGATAAGGAGGTGAAAATCCTCAGCGAACCCGACCACGGCATGTATGAGGCCATCAACAAGGGAATACGCATGGCCACTGGAGACGTCGTAGGACTCGTGCATTCCGACGATATGCTCTTCGCCAACGACACCGTCCAACACGTGGCGGACCTCTTTCAGGCCACTGGAGCCGACATCATCTACGGCAACGGAATCTACGTGAATGAAGAGGACATCACGAAGGTGGTGCGCAATTGGATCAGCGGCAAATACAAGCGTGGAAAGGTGAGAAGGGGCTGGCTACCGCTCCACCCAACGGTCTACATACGTCGGGACGTGATGCTCCGCCATGGACTCTACAACGAGAAATTCAAAATCGCTGCCGACTCCGACTTCCTCGTCAGATACCTACACGACATCGAGGGACTGAAGATCGTATATCTCAACGAGTATATAATAAGGATGAGGATGGGAGGCCTGTCGACTGACAAGAACAAGATGAAGGCGAAATGGAAGGAAGACCTCACACTCTACAAGGCCCATGGATTCTCGCCACGACTCACGCTCGCAATGAAAATCATGCGTAAAGTGCCGCAGTTCATTCAGGCTAAATTTATGAAGAAACAATAAAAACAGATAATCATGAAAATCGCAGTAGCCGGAACGGGCTATGTGGGATTGTCCATTGCCACATTGCTCTCACAGAAAAACCATGTCACAGCAGTTGACATCATACCGGAAAAAGTGGACCTTATCAACAACCGCAAGTCGCCTATCGTTGACAGGGAAATCGAGGATTTCCTCGCCAACAAGGATCTCGACCTCATTGCCACCCTCGATGCCGAGGCGGCTTATAAGGACGCCGACTTCGTGGTGATCGCGGCGCCTACAAACTACGACCCGCGTATGAATTTCTTCGACACCTCGGCTGTAGAGGCGGTAATACAACTCGTGATGAAGTACAACCAAAATGCCACGATGATCATCAAGTCGACCATTCCGGTGGGGTACACACGCTCGGTAAGGAAAAAGTTCAATACCGACCGAATACTCTTCTCACCGGAGTTCCTCAGAGAGAGCCGGGCACTCTATGACAACCTCTATCCGTCGAGAATCATCGTGGGATGCGACGCCGACGACCAGCACCAGAAAGCACAAGCAGAGACATTCGCCAATCTCCTCAAAGAGGGGGCAATAAAGGAAAATGTCGACACACTCATCATGGGACTCGACGAGGCGGAAGCAGTGAAACTCTTCGCCAACACCTACCTGGCCCTGCGAGTGAGCTATTTCAACGAACTCGACACCTATGCCGAGATGAAGCACCTTAACACACAGGACATCATCAACGGCGTGTGCCTCGATCCCAGAATCGGTGCGCACTACAACAACCCGTCGTTCGGCTATGGCGGCTACTGCCTGCCGAAGGACACCAAGCAGCTGCTCGCCAACTACCAGGACGTGCCGGAAAACCTCATAGAGGCTATCGTGGAGAGCAACCGCACACGAAAAGACTTTATTGCCGACCGGGTGCTGAAGAAAGCCGGATACTACGACTATAACATAAGCGGAACCTACAACCCGAGCCAGGAGAAACCATGCGTAGTGGGTGTGTTCCGACTCACGATGAAGAGCAACAGCGACAACTTCCGACAGAGCAGCATACAGGGTGTGATGAAGCGTATAAAAGCAAAGGGTGCGGAGGTAATCATCTACGAACCCACACTCGCCGACGGCACCACCTTCTTCGGAAGCCGGGTGGTCAACGACCTCGACGAGTTCAAGAAACGCTCCGACGCCATCATCGCCAACAGATATGACTCCTGTCTCGACGACGTGTACGACAAAGTATACACCCGCGACCTCTTCAAACGCGACTGATAAGCACGCTGAAGCGAAGCGGCATAGAAAATTCGGGAGCAACCTCAATCTCCGTAGAGGCGAAGCATCACGGAACATGCGGAAAAAAGAAAACTGATGAACAAATACCAGTCCTTAATGCTGCAGCTCCTCAGAGACGAACTCTGGCAAGCTGAAACGAAAGACTACAACCTCTCTCCCCAGGACTGTAGCCATATCCTGCATTATGCCAAGGAGCAGAGCCTTCTCGGACTGGTGCTCAACACCCTCGTGCGCAACAACGTGAAGATGGGGCTGCAGAATGTGACCAAGGGACTCTCAGTCATGGAAATCATTCGCAAAGGCAATGCGAAGATCAATGCCAACATGAAAACCATGGCCGACATCCTCAACAAGAACCACATCCACTACGTGGTGTTCAAGGGACAGACATGCGGAATACACTATCCGAATCCCGACCTCAGAGCATCCGGCGACATCGACTTCTACGTCGTGCCAGACCAGTATAATCACGCTTACGAACTGCTCGCCGACGCCTTCCATTTGGACAAGGAAGAACTCGGCAAACTCGACAAGCATGACTCATTCGACTACAACGGGAATGTGTTTGAGATGCACTTCCAGATGGAAACCTTCGGATCGAAGAAGCATCAGAGATACTACGACCGAATCACCCTCGAAAGCATAACGGCGGAAAAGGGCCGGCTGGACTTCTACGGCACACCACTGCTCGTGCTCGAGCCTACGATCAACGTGATACAGGTGTTCAAGCACCTCTTCTATCATTTGCTCGTTGAAGGTGTGGGGCTACGCCAGTTTTGCGACCTCGCCATGCTTCTGCATAGATATAAGAAAGAAATTGATGTGTGCACTTTGGAAAAGCATCTCAATGCCATCGGCTACTATAAGGCGTTTGTGGCTGTAGGTTCGCTGTTGGTCAACCATCTGGGGCTGGACAATGAGGATTTTCCTTTCGACATACCGCCCAAGTATTCCAAATGGGCTGACAGAATCCTGGATGCCACGCTCCAGCGGGGCAATTTCGGACAGTATAACAGAAAACACTACAAGCATGGACTGAAACGCAGCATGGAAACGGCTAAAATAGCCATGGGGCATTGCTTCCGGTTCCTCCCGCTGGCCAAGTCCGATATCATGCACCTCATACCTAAGCGCATAGGCATTGCACTCGGACTTTATAAGACTCATGAATGAGTTTTTTTTAAATAGGAATTAGGAATGAGGAATTTTAGATTTACGATTTAGGATATCTGAAAATATATCCGATTAATCCTACTAATCCTTGTTAAAAATAAAAAAATGCCTTTGCAGAACCTAAAGGTTTTGCGTTTGAAAAAAAATAAATTAGCGCAATTTGCGTTAGATAAGTAAGAATGTTTGTATTTAAAGATATATTAAAACCGACAATTTGGGGTGGCAGCAAGATAGGGCGCTTCAAAGGCTATGATCAACCGATGGATAAAATCGGTGAGAGTTGGGAGATATCCGCAGTGGAAGGCAGTGAGTCGGTTGTGGCCGACGGTCCTGACTGCGGGTTGAGCATTTCGCAGCTCGTCGATAAATATGGTGCCGACCTTCTTGGTAAATCCGTGATAGAACGTTTCGGGAAACGGTTTCCGTTGCTCGTCAAGTTCATCGACGCCAATGCCGACCTGTCGGTGCAGGTGCATCCCAACGACGAACAAGCCATGGCGCGTCATGGTAAATATGGTAAGACAGAGATGTGGTACGTCATGAGTTCGGATGAACACGCAACTCTGAAAGTGGGGTTCAAGAACGACATGACACGCGATGAATATATCAAAGCTGTGGAGCAGTCGACCATCGCCGACAAACTCATGAACTACAATGTGAAGAAAGGCGATGTGTTTTTCCTCCCTCCCGGAAGGATCCACACTATCGGCTCCGGCACGTTCCTCGCTGAAATCCAGCAGTCGAGCGACATCACCTACCGCATTTATGACTACGACCGTGTTGACAAAAACGGCAACCGTCGTGAACTGCATACCGAACTGGCAGTCGACGTGATCGACTATAAGGCAGAAGACGATTATAGGGCACAATACGATGTGGCAGAGGACGGTACGGCGAATCTTGCCAGATGCAAGTATTTCACCACCAACCTTATCACCACAGACAGCTATCTGGAGAAAGACTATCAGCATACCGATTCGTTCGTGATTATCATGTGCATGAAGGGCAACGTGGTGATTACCGATGCCGATACCGGCGAACAGCGCAACCTCAAGCAAGGCAATACCGTGCTGCTGCCTGCAGTCACCAACCGTATCGAAATTAATGCGTCTGAACCCACCGAACTCCTTGAAGTGACCGTGTGAACAACCAACTTTTCTTTTAAATTTTTATTTGGTCGTAACGACTTTTAAACAAAATAAATTATGTGTGGAATCGTAGGATATATTGGTAAGCGCCAGGCTTACCCAATACTTGTAAAAGGACTCAAACGCCTGGAATACAGAGGTTATGACAGTGCCGGACTGGCGCTGATTACCGACAACTCCGGCCTTCAGGTATATAAAACCAAAGGAAAGGTGGCTGACCTCGAAAAATATGTTGAGGGCAAGGACATCAGCGGCACCATCGGAATAGCACATACGCGATGGGCAACACATGGAGAACCTAACAGCCGCAACGCACACCCGCATATCAGCGGGTCGGGCAACCTCGCAATCATTCACAACGGAATCATCGAAAACTATGCTGTGCTGAAGGACCAGCTGCAGAAAGAGGGTGTCCAGTTCCGTAGCGACACCGACACCGAAGTGCTCGTCCAGCTTATCGACTATATCCGAACCAAGAAAGGGGTCGACCTGCTCACTTCTGTCAGGATGGCGCTCCATCAGGTGATTGGAGCATATGCCATGGCGGTGATCGACAAGGACAACCCGGACGAAATCATCGCGGCTCGACAGAGCAGCCCGCTAGTTGTGGGTATAGGAGAGGGGGAGTTCTTCCTCGGGTCCGACGCTTCGCCTATCATCGAATATACCGATAAGGTGGTTTATCTCGACGACAAGGACATTGCAGTCATCAACCGAAACAGCGACACCGTAAACTTCGTCAATATCAATAACGAGAAGATCGAACACGAAATCAGGAAAATCAACCTCAACCTCTCGCAGATAGAGAAGGGAGGATACCCCCATTTCATGCTCAAGGAGATTTTCGAACAGCCGGAATGCCTCAAGGACTGTATGAGGGGAAGGGTGAATGTCGACTTGAATAATGTGGTACTGTCGGCGGTCATCGACTACCGCAAGGAACTTATCAATGCGCGACGCTTCATCATCGTGGCTTGTGGAACCAGCTGGCATGCCGCTCTCATAGGAAAGCAACTCATCGAGAACTTCTGCCAGATTCCGGTGGAAGTGGAGTATGCATCGGAATTCAGATACAGCAACCCCGTGATCGACAACCGTGACGTCGTGATTGCAATATCACAGTCGGGAGAAACTGCCGACACACTCGCCGCTGTGGAGCTGGCTAAGAAGCGGGGGGCATTCATCTACGGTATTTGCAATGCCATCGGCTCGTCTATTCCGAGAGCAACCAACACCGGATCCTACATCCACGTAGGACCGGAAATCGGTGTGGCATCTACAAAGGCGTTCACCGGACAGGTCACAGTGCTTTCCATGCTCGCACTTGCAATGGCTAAGGCAAGGGGAACCATCAACAACTACGACTACGTGAAATACGTAAAGGAACTGGATGCCATTCCCGACAAGCAGAAGAAACTTATAAACGACTGCAACGAGAAAATACACGAGATAGCAAAGGTGTTCACTTATGCTCGTAATTTCCTTTATCTCGGACGTGGATTCAATTATCCTGTTGCTCTTGAAGGAGCTCTCAAGCTAAAGGAAATCAGCTATATACATGCAGAAGGCTATCCGGCTGCAGAGATGAAACACGGCCCGATTGCACTCATCGACGAGGAAATGCCGGTGGTGGTCATTGCAACTAAAAACGCGCTCTACGAAAAACTCATGAGCAACATCCAGGAAATCAAAGCGCGAAGGGGGCATGTCATCGCCCTCGTCTCGGAGGACGACGACAAGGTGAAGGCCATGGCGGATGAATTCGTCGAAATCCCTAAAACCATGGAGTGCTTCGAACCGCTACTCGCCACTATCCCGCTGCAACTCATGGCGTACTACATCGCTGTTTGCAAAGGTAAGGATGTCGACCAGCCGCGTAACCTCGCAAAATCTGTTACTGTGGAATAATAAGTTACTTCGCGAGATTCGCATTTGCATAAATACAACAAAAAATTCAAAGGTTACGATTGTAATCCTTTGAATTTCAACGTTGTAGCGAGAAAGGGACTTGAACCCTTGACCTTCGGATTATGAATCCGACGCTCTAACCAGCTGAGCTATCTCGCCATCAGCAGAAAAAGCTTTTTTCATTTGCGAATGCAAAGGTAAGGATTTTTTCTTAACTGACAAACAATAATCGAATATTTTTTTACTGCTGTTGCTTTTTATTGTTATACCAAGGCAAGAGCTGAACTTTTAATGACTTTTTTCAGTTTTATGCCAAAATCTTTGCAAAATTAGATGAATATACAAAAAAATCGTATCTTTGTCACCGTTAGCACTATAAAAACAAAATAATACGGAACACCCTTATTAAATACGGAATAATATGAAAAATGCTATAATAATGATATTGGCAGCGATAATGTCGCTACAGTTGTTTGTACAGTGTAAATCCACCAAAACGGATGATCCCGTGAAACAGTCCGACTCTAAAATCACCTATCTGCTTTATATGCGGCAGGGCATGAGGGGGAATGTTGAGAAGAAGTATGAAATGGAATGGGTGGCCACCGAGAACCGTTATAAAGTGACATTTGAAAACTACGACGGGGTCAAGACAGCATATGCCGAGCTGGCAATTGGAGAGGAGATCGCCGAATTCCTGCGCCAGGGAAGAGTGGACAGATTCCAAAACTACTATGACCCGGGTCCTCGGGTCCTTGACGGATGGACATGGAAATTCAAAGTGAAATATGCTGATGGCACATCTGTCAGTAGCGGTGGACGTATGCGGAAACCGTCCGATTTCAGCGGAGTGGAACGCACGGAATCAAGACTGAAGATGTTGTTCGAATGATAGATGACAACCCTATCCCGCTTACTGTGTCCCAGCCGACCGTTACGATGCTATAACTCCATCATATCCTCTGGCTTAAAAAGACACATTGTATTATAAAAAATCTTATTTGTAATAAATATAATTCTAACTAATAATTTATAAGATTATGAAAAATAAAAGTTTTTTATTGTAGAGCCTTTTAGCTCTGATTAGTGTTTGTTTTTCTTCTTGTTCAAAGGATGATGACGACGATAATGATAAGAAGGAGAAATACACAGGACTTGTCGGTGGAGCATGGGAAAAAACTGAAAAAATGGAAATGGAAACTTACACTATATGTTATTATGATGTGTTTAAGGACGACGGAACAATGACTGAATATCTTGTTTGGTTTGACACAAAAGGCAAATTCATGAGTTCTGAATTTAAAGAATACAACTGGAAGGTTGAAGACAACCATTATTGCCTTAAACTAAAAGAAGAATCAGATTTCTTTAATAAAATCGAATTTGAAGTTAAAGACAATAAATTCTACTTCTTTTCTGCTATAGATCACTCTCCTATAGTTGTTGCCACTCGTATAGATTTGACGAATATTCAGGAATATATAGACAAAGCCACTCCGAGTATATAGTCTTTATTTAAAGTTGCGCATTGCGAATGGTAGCGCTATTTTGAGGGCGGTTCTCCAATATTCCCAGTTGTGCTTTCCGTCTCTGACTCTGAATTCGGCATGGATGAACGACATACGCATCTTCTTGTAGAGTTCGAAGGTGTCATTCAGAAGCATGTCATCATCACCGCAATCGAAGAACCACTTCACGCTTCTGAGTGATTCTCGCGTGGCATCGTCGGCATTGTCCATGAAGGCAAGTGCGGAAAATTCCTTTACTGCTTCGGAGGTGTAGTACATCTTGTCCTTTTCGCCGTTTTGTCCCTCTCTGCCACCATCGCTGTTGAGCCATGGACTCATGGCATAGCATGATGCGAAGAGGTCGGGATGACGCTGGGCATATACCGTGCTGCCGCCGCCACCCATCGACAGACCCATCACCGCACGCTGCTGCTTACTGCCGCCACAACGGTATTTCGACTCTACGAAAGGCATGAGCTCTTTGAAGAAGAAGTCTTCATAATTCCAACCGGGCATGTTGAAATATCCGTTCCAGGTATTCCTCACGTCTCTACCTCCTGCGTTGGGCATCACGATCACCATCGGTACAGCTTCACCGCTGTCGATGATGTCGTCGGTGATCTCACGCATTAACCCTTTCTGCTCCCATGCACGGTATGTGTCGGTGAGGCCGTGGAGAAGATACACCACTGGGTAGTGATCACTGTTATTTTCAAACCCCGATGGCACATACACGTTGATTTTCACTGTAGCATCCAATGTCTGGCTGTTTATGCTGTCGGTGATTATTCTCCCTGCTTTTACTGTAAACACTGACAGCAAAAAGCAAATTAATAGCATTGATTTTCTCATAATAATTTTATTGTTTTAGTTACTAAGCAATATTTTTTACAATAGCCAAAGAAGATATTCTTAAATATTCGCTATATTCGCGTTCTCGTTAAACTCTACATTCTGCACTCGACTTTGGCTTCGCCGAATCTGCTGCGCCTCAACATAGCATAAGCAAGCTTAGCTCTGTGTTCGGCTTAATCGCAGATTTGGCTTCGCCGAATCTGCTGCGCCTCAACATAGCATAAGCAAGCTTAACTCTGTGTTCGGCTTAATCGCAGATTTCGTCTCTCGTCTCTCGACTTTAAAACCATTCTGCACTCGACTCTCGACCCTCGTCTTTTAACTCTCAACTATTAAACGCTCTCGGCTTTCAGCCTCAAATCTTTTTCTTCTTCTTGAAATTCAGCCCTACATAGAAATTGAGGTAAGCGAAGCTGTTGTTCATGCGCACACGCCGGTTCTTGTAGTCGAACGAATGGAAACGGAACGACATGCCGGCGAAGTATTTCGTGTTATTGTAAACCAGTCCTACACGCGTGATAAAGTCCAGATTCAGCTTGTCGAAACTGAAATGGCGGAACTGGCTGTCCTCCTCCTTCTCCGACCCTGATTCTAAGTTGTCGATGTTGTAGTAGGTCACGTTGTAAGCCAGCCCGGGAGAGAACGAAACGCTCAGCAGCCAGTTTTTTGCAAACACCCAGTTGTAGGCATAACCGAAGTTGATTGAGTAGTCGTTGTATTTCACGTTGTTGAAGAACAGCGCCGGGTTCAGATGCTCGGTAAGTGCCGGGTCGAACTTGCTTTCGTCGAGCGATACCTTATGATAAGTGACGGAGAGTCCGAGTTTGAATGTGCCGCACGACCGGCGTTGGCAGGTGCTCTGCGAGAAGGCGGCGGGGTAGGAGAAATTGCGGTGGTTGAAGATATAATAGACGTTCACGCCTCGCGTCATGATGTCCAGACCGCTGAAATCGTCGGTCAACCCGTCGGGACGCGGATTCTCGGCACTGAACAGGTCGTTTAGGTTCTTGCATCTGAAGTCGTTGCCAGTCTGGCGCCAATAGAGGTCGATGCCCACTTTCGACGTGTAGAGGCTCAAGTCCCATTCCACTTTCTTCGTGTTCCCGTGTTTGTTGCCCAGAATGCCGCCCACGTCGAAGGTGTATCCGAGGAAGAGCCAGCGCCAGCCGAAGTAGCCGCCGAGACGGAATGTGGGGTTGGGGGCGAAGCGAAGGGTCTGCTCATTCTCACCCAGGCTGCTGATGGAGAAGTCCTCGAACGATGTGGTGGTTTGGAACATCACGGCATAGTCGTAGAGTTGGGGCATGATGTAGGTGGTGTCGATGTTGTTCCATTCCACCAGTTGGTCGTCGATGAAGCGGCTCAGGAACAGCCGTTTCTTACGAGTGCTCATCTGGTTGATGTCGCCACCCTCAGCGGAGACGGAGTCGGAGAGTATCTGTTCCAGTTTCGGCGCAGTGGTAATCACCTTGTCGAATGCGTCGAACACGAGGCCGAATCCGGTGGTGGAGTCTTGGCGAACTGAGTCGGGTGGGGTGGTGGAACGGTTTTCCGGCACCACCACGCTGTCGGTTTCCGAGGGTGTTATAAGAGAGTCCGTACGGCTTGAGTATGTGCTCTCAAGCCGGTTGCAGGCATACGACAACAAACGGCAACATTTCTCGGCTGCCGTTGCTGATAGGGGTTGAATTGCCATGAGCAATATTATGTAAAGCCATCTGACATGCATAACCGGTTGAGTTTATGCCATGGACAACTCTGTGCTGGAAAATGTCAGTTGTTGAAGAGATAGAGGAACGTGGCGATGCCCTCAAGAGCCGGCTTCTTTGCCCCTTCAATCTCGATTGTGAATTTGATTTCTGCCTTGCATGTGCCGCGAAGGTTGATGATGGAATGCAGATAGGTCACCAGACGCAGACGGCTGCCGGTCAGAACAGCCTGGCCGAACTTCATCTTGTCCATGCCGTAGTTCACCATCATCTTCAGGTTGTTCACCTCGATAATCTGATTCCACATGTATGGAAGCAGGGAGAGGGTTAGATAGCCGTGGGCGATGGTCGACTTAAACTGGCTTTCTTTCTTTGCACGTTCCACGTCGACATGAATCCACTGGTGGTCGAGGGTGGCGTCTGCGAATTTGTTGATGCGGTCTTGGTCTACAAGCACCCAATCGCTCTCACCCAGCTTCTCGCCAAGGTGGGAAGCGAATTCATCGTAAGAATTGATTACTAATTTCTCCATATTGACTTTTTTAAAACTTTTTAATTTCGGAACAAAATTACAAAAAAAAAGAATAATCAGCAAATATAGATGGTGGGCAGTTGAGAAAAATGTATGTTTGGCGTGGTTTTCGCCTTAATCCAAACTGGCCGGCGGATTGCTGCCATATTCGTTTGAAAGCCCGTCCCCGCTACTGTCCGCCTACAGATACCGCCACCAGGCATAAAGTTTCCTGTGCCGGCGGTAAAGCAGGTCCGACTCGTTGGAATATGCTTCGCGTTCGAAGGATATGTTGTAATATGCCTTTGTGAAGGAACGGTGCTTGAGCAGCTTCAAAAGCCATTCCACCACATACCACAGGTAGAAGAACACCCACAGCATCTCAACCTGCTGACAACTGTGGATAAGTTCGTGATTCCGGCTTTTACGAGTGAATGTGGTGCCGCGCTTCACGATAATCAGTCCGAACAGGTTGATTGCTACGTATTTCCCGAATGGAAAATGCTTGCTGTAGATCACTTTGGCCATATATATCATGTTTTCTGCAACGAAATTAGTGAAAATATTCTGAATTTACAACGATTATAGAAATTACTTTCATTTAGGTTACCCATTTCAACCCCATGCTTCGCCGAATATATTTGCGCCTTTCTCGGCTTTTGCTATATTGGGCTTCGCCGAATATATTTGCGCCTTTCTCGGCTTTTGCTATATTGTGCTTCGCCGAATATATTTGCGCCTCGGAATAAAAAATAAACAAGTTTATTTTGTTCTTCGCTCGGCTTTTGCTATATTTGCATGATGAAAGGGAAAGAGTGTAATCATGGACAACACACGCCAACCCGCGGATTCTGAAACAATACTATTATTAACTTTAAAATAATTTATCGATTATGGCATTTTTAACAGACGACAAACTCGTTATTGTCGGAGCTGCCGGCATGATTGGCTCCAACATGGTTCAGACTGCCCTCATGATGGGCCTCACAAGCAATATCTGTCTTTACGACGTGTTCTCTCCGGAAGGTGTGGCTGAGGAGATGCGCCAGAGCGGATTCGGCGATGTTAACATCGTGGCTACTACCGACGTGGCAGAGGCTTTCAAGGACGCTAAATACATCATTTCCTCAGGTGGTGCTCCTCGTAAGGAGGGAATGACACGCGAAGACCTCCTCGCCGGCAACTGCAAGATTGCAGAAGACCTCGGTAAGAACATCAAGACTTATTGCCCTGACGTGAAGCATGTGGTGATTATCTTCAACCCTGCCGACCTCACAGGACTCGTTACTCTGCTCTATTCAGGACTGAAACCAGGTCAGGTGACTACTCTCGCCGGACTCGACTCCACTCGTCTGCAGAGCGCATTGGCTAAGAAATTCGGCGTGATGCAGAGCAAGGTGACCGGATGTGCCACCTATGGCGGACACGGCGAGCAGATGGCTGTGTTCGGAAGCAACGTGAAAATCGACGGCAAACCGCTGACCGACCTCATCGGCACTCCGGAATTCCCTGAAACTGAATGGGAAGAGATGAAGACTGCTGTCACCAAGGGTGGTGCCGCTATCATCAAGCTCCGCGGAAGAAGTTCGTTCCAGAGCCCGTCATATCTCTCTGTTGAGATGATACGCTCGGTTATGGGTGGCGAACCATTCAAATATCCTGCAGGAACTTACGTGAAGACCGACAAGTACGACCATATCATGATGGCTATGGACACTCAGCTCACTACCGACGGATGCACATTCAAGGTGCCTACAGGAACTCCGGAAGAACTGGCTAAGCTCGACGCAAGCTATGCACACCTCTGCAAGATGCGTGATGAACTCGTGACGCTCAATATCGTACCGCCAATCGAGAAGTGGAGCGAAATCAACCCTAACCTCTAAACATCTCGTTCTATGATTATATGCAGCCGGGCCTCTGACGATGTTGTCAGACACCCGGCTGCCAACAATAAAAGACCTCGAGTGTTCGTAGTGGCTCGGCCAGCGGTTTAACTCTTCAAAATTTATTAATCGTAGTTTTGAATCATCATGAACCAAACTGTACATTTCACGAAAATGCATGGAGCGGGCAATGACTATATATATGTCAATACATTATTGTATAGTATCCCTGACCCGTCGAAGGTGGCAAGAGAATGGAGCGACCGTCATAAGGGCATAGGAGCCGATGGGCTGGTGCTTATTGGTGCTTCTCCCCTTGCCGAGGCCAACTTCTCGATGCGCATGTTCAATGCCGACGGCTCAGAGGGTGAGATGTGCGGCAATGCAGCGAGATGTGTGGGGAAATATCTCTATGAGAAGGGATTGACCCGCGAGACTCTTATCCGCCTTTACACGTTGGCGGGGATAAAGGTGCTGCGGTTGGACGTGGACCATGGCATTGTCAGAAGCGTCACAGTGGATATGGGTGAGCCGCAGATGCACAACGAGCATTTCTTCTCGCCTTCCGGCACATTGCCCGACGGCGAGTTCGTGGACATGGGCTGTCCGCATTACGTGGTTTTTGCTGATGATGTGGAAATGGCAGAGACTGCCGGTGGAATGCTTGAGTGCCATCGGGATTTTCCACATAGGTGCAACATCGATTTCGTGAAAGTCATTGACCGTGAGAATATCCGGGTGAGGGTGTGGGAACGTGGCAGCGGCATCACTATGGCATGTGGCACCGGAGCCTGTGCCACGGCTGTGGCAGCGGCTGTCAGGGGCTATTCCGGCAGGAAGGTGCACATTCATATGGACGGAGGCGAAATTCACGTGGAATGGAGCCGGGACGACAATCATATTTATATGACCGGCCCGGCTGCAATAGTCTATGAAGGGGAAATCCAGCTACCTTGATTTCTTTATTTCTCTCCTTCTCAAAATATCAAAATCTTAAAATCTTAAAATCTTAAATTCTTAAATCGATATATGATATATAGAAACATCGAAATGTCGAAAATTCCTACTTCCTAATTCCTCATTCCTAATTTAAAATTTTAAATCTAAAACCTTTTTCGCTCTCCTACAACGGTCTTGTGGCTTCCCAAAGCCATTTGGCTGTGGTTTGGTCGAGATGGTTCACAAGTCGTTCGTAGACCATCTGCTGGTATTGGTTGAACCATGTGATTTCCTCTTCCGTCATCATCTCTTTTATCACCACCGTCTCGCCTTTATGGCGGTTGGTGGTCATCACCTTCGTGAGGATAGGGCAGAGGGTGAGTTGCTCGAACTGGTAGTATGGGCCGAAGGTTCTGCCTTCCGCCGTTTTGCCGGCTCCCTCGTTGTCGGGCAGCGGCATGATGTCGGTATGTTCGTCTTTCAGACGGGCGTTGACCACGAGCATGGTGTTCTCATGGCGCACTCCGTGGCTGCCTTCTATATAGATGCCGGGCTCATCGGTGATGGTCATGCTTGGGACGAGCGGTGTAGGCATATAGTTCATGCGGAACTGGTGAGGACCTTCATGCACGTTCAGATATGACCCCACTCCGTGGCCGGTGCCGTGCAGATAGTTGATGCCGTATTTCCACATAGGCTCGCGTGCCAGGGCATCGAGTTGGGTGCCGTAGGTGCCGCGTGGGAACACCGCTCTTGCCAGGTTGATGAATCCTCTGAGCACGAGTGTATAATCGCGCCGTTCCTCATAGGTGAGTCCGCCGAGAGGCAGTGTGCGCGTGATGTCGGTGGTGCCGTCGGAATATTGTCCGCCTGAGTCGATCAGCAGCAGGCCGTTGTCGTCCACCGGGATGTCGGTTTCGGCTGTAGGTTCATAGTGTACGATGGCTCCGTGGGCCCTGTAGCCCATGATGGTGTCGAAACTGATGCCTCTGAACAGTGGTTGTTCGGCACGCAGGGATGTGAGTTTGTGCTCCAGCGACAATTCTGTTTGGCCACCTTGTGGAATGGCTTCCAACGCCCATTTCATCCATTTCACCATCGCTATGCCGTCCTTCACCATCGCAGTGTGGTAGCCGCGGATTTCTATCTCGTTCTTCATGATTTTCATGTTCGTCACAGGACATGTGCCGAACACCGCCTTCGAGTTCTTCAAGCAGTGGAGGATGCTGATATTGGTCTTGTCGGGCTGAAGCAGTATGCGACCTTCGGATTCCTGGAGGAATGCGGCAAGTTGGTCGTAATTCATCAGTTCCACTCCCTCGCCCTTCAGATAGTCCTTCACTTCGTCCGGCGTTTTGTCGGGATTGACGAAGAGTAAGGATTTCGACTGCTCTACCACCAGATAACTTACGAACACAGGGTTGCACTGCACGTCGGTGCCTCTCAGATTGAGTGCCCAGGCAATTTCGTCGAGCATGGAAATCACTACGGTGTCAGCACCTTTTTTTCTCACGTCTTCGCGAATCCGTTTCAGTTTGCTTGTGGCTGTCTCGCCTGCATATTCCAGAGGATGTATTTCCACGGGGTTGGATGGGATTGCGGGTCTGTCGGTCCATATATCGTCATAGGGGTCGCTCAGTGCCAACACTTCGATGCCGTTGCAATTAAGGGCCTGTTTCAGGCTGTTGAAATCTTCGATGGTGTAGCACCATCCGTCAACGCCCACTTTCATTCCTGCCGACAGGTTTTGGCTGAGCCATTGGGATATGGACGGGGTGGATTCCAGCCCGAGTTTCATCAACTTGAATTCGCTGCCTTCAATCTGCTTCTCGGCTTGAAGGAAATAGCGGTTGTCGGTCCACAGCAGTGCATCGGCTGTTGTCACCACAGCGGTGCCGGCAGAGCCGGTGAAGCCCGAAATCCATTCACGACTCTTCCAATGGTCGGGCACATATTCTCCGCTATGAGGGTCGGTGCTGGGGGTTATGAATGCGTCAACGCCTTTCGTGCGCATCCATTCGCGTAGTTGTTCTATTCGTTGGTTTATCATAGTATATAATGTATTGATGAGTTAAAAAGCATATATTATTATGCATTGTTTTCATGAGCATAATTCTTGTAATTACCAAGTATTTGCTCTATATGAATTACTTCAGGACAAGAATCCCAAGTAACTCCGTCTCCTATAAGATACCAATTGCTTCGTTCGCTTACAGGAACTTTCCTGATAGACGGGAAGGCTGATATTGGCATAATGATAGAACGCCCGTCTTGCAAATCAACTTGAAATTTCCCTCTTTTAGGAAAACTTAATTGCTTAATCTTTGGAGTTGTGTTCCAATATCCTTCTATAATATTCATGATTAATGTTTTACTTTGATGATTTTTACTGTTTTACCTTCCTTGAAATTTTCCCATTGCTCTAATAACAGGTGATGGTATTCTTCTGTTATTTTCAATATCTCTTTTAATTGAGCGTTGGTTAAATCACCTCTATCTTCTATTTCGATGGCTAATTTAGTGTTTTTTTTTGATAAACCATGCTAAATTACAAAAAAAAACGCTCCCCGAAAAGAAGGGAGCGCTGAAAAAATAAAATTGTGAAATCTGGATCAAGGCAAGATGAATTTATGACTTACATTCGGCATACCCTGCCTTATGATGTTTATAATACCCATTTTCAAATCTGACAGAATCTGAATGTCGGCCACTCCGCCTGCATTGACTTTGTTGACGAGTTGTCCGTCGGCAGTGTACAGTTCAACGGCGATGATGTCGTTGTTCTGGCTGTGGATTTCTGCGGTCTGTCCGTTGAATGTGACAAACACAGACTTGCTTTCGTCAGTGCCGACCTCTTCAATTCCCGTAACCGATTTGTCGCGCAGACAGAAACGTGCGATGCTGCTTCCGTCGATGTCGACGGTCACTACCTCATCGAGGCTATAGGTTTCGCCGGTGAGATTGTCCACGAGTTCGAATCTCTCAGAATCAAATTCACCCATGAAGTCGAACGACAGGGTGATGCTCTGTTCGCCCTGAGCATAAATGCCGATTGGCAGGTCGCCTTTATTATTCAACGAAAGAATGTCGTAGGCATGACCTTCGGAAACTGTGAAGATTGCCAGTTGTGGCTTGGCGTCTTCGTCGAACAGTGTCTCTGTGTTGACAGTATTTCCTTCGCCAAGCACGAGAGCTGATGTCTTAAGCGTTTCGTTTTTCACGTTTATCCTCATCATCGACAATTCTGTGTTTTTGCCTTGGATTCTGGATTTTGCAGCTCCGTCGTTGTCGCTTGTTGTTTCAAGGCTTTCAAGAACATCACGTTTGAACATGTCTTCTGTGAATGTCACTTCCAATGAGGTTTGGGCGGAGGCTGTGCTCACGTAGAACGCTTCCATAGGTTCTATGGTGGTGAAATCAGGGTTGGTGGAAATGAGTTCACCGCCAACGGCAATTGTAGAACTGGTAGTATTGCCGTCATAGGCTTTCACTTCGGTGATGCCGGTGTTGGCACTGAGGAATTCCTCCACGTCGATATGGCTCATGAACGGGTTGCCGATAAGGAATGTCTTTGTGGCCTGGTCGGCGCTAACGGTCATGTTCATGCTCGAGAGATTGTCGAACCTCATACGGTCGTTCTCTGACTTATAGGTGTAAGCCACTGGTGTGTTTCCGATTTCGTATGTGAAACGGTGGGCATTGCTTCTGGAGATGTCGGTCTCTTGCCAATCGGTTGCGGTTTGGCTTACCTCACTGAAATAGTTGTATGCCGTTTGCTGCTTAGGGAATCGGAATGTGAAACTTTCGGCGGTGTTGCTCTCCGGATCAATCCACAAGGAGAATCCTTCTGCCTTTCCATAGGCATATTTCAATGCGTTGAAGCGCTTGCTCCATTGTGTTTCCTGAACAATGGCTGCACCTTCGCTCATAGTGCCGTCGGAGAGTTTCACGTCGGCTGCCTTTGCCCACAGACGTTGGTAAACTCTTGGAGAGAAACGGTTTTGTACGTAATTATCACCGTTGAGTTCAGTGAAATAATCGTCTTTACTCTGAATAGGGTCGTTGGTAGGGATGAACATGTCACCTGTGTACATGTCTTGCAGTGGAGATGCCATGAGATAGTATCTGTTTGGCTCAAGCTCAACGTCTACCCATGCCTGGCTGTAGTTTAGTTTGTAGACTTTCTCAACTGCCGCCCTGTTTTCGAAATATATTCTGTCGCATCCGAATTCGTCGCCTCTGACCACGTCTTCGTCGAGTGATGGATATGACCTTGCATTAGCAGGTATGATGACATCAGTACATAGGTATGGAGTTCCTTCTGTCCAGTTGTCCCAGCTGTTCCAATCCTGACTTATTGTGTTTGCCCTCCATGTTGTCTTGGATGGATGCACTGTATAGTCGGCTGTGCTTATAAGGTTTTCAGATGCATCGTAGAAATAAACGGTGAACCTTCCGGATTTAACAGCTGTCGCACTGACTGTCACTGTTCCGTCCTGACCACTTTGAACTGCTTGCTTTTCAACGCCCTGGTCAGGAACAGAAACGAAGTAGTCGGTTTCGGTTGTGCCTAATCCGGTGATGGTAAGAGTTTCGCCTTTACATACTTTTGCTGCTACAATATTAAGGATGCCGTCCGTACAGCTTTCTGTATCTCTTACGTCAGGTGTTCCGTCGTTGTCTATATCGTTTCTGAGGAGTATACCGTAGATTTTCATCGTTTGATTTGCCTGAAGGCCACCTCCCAGAGTGATGTGGATTTCATCATAGTTGGTTGTCGGCTGCAGATAGAGCACAGCTTTACCGTCGCCTTGTATTACATTTGCGCCGAGAACATTCCAGCTTGTCGACATCTCGCCTGTGTCCTGACCATTGTAATATGTACCTATACGAACCACATTGCCAAGATTTGCAGTCAGTCCGACTATGTCCTTGTCTATCACTACTCCGACCTGATGCCTGTAGTCGAGAGTACGGCCTAATTTCACGACAATTTCCTGAGAACCTGAATTTACGGTCTTCTGTACGAGGGCGTATGTCTCAAGTTCGTCGTCAATGTCAATAATGTTGCTGAGGTTGTTGGTCACACATCCCACGGCTGCAATGTCTATCTGAGTTGCCACGTTGACCATTGCCCCCATATTGTCGTATGTCACTACTGTAGCACCGTCTCTTACCACGTTGTTGCGCTTGTCGGATGGGTCTGCCCAGAAACCATAATAATATTTCATGTCGTCAACATCCAAATCCAGAACGCCAACTTTCCACAATTGAATTTCGTTTATCTTGACCGGTTGACCGTCGCCATTCACTTTCGGCACTGTGATGCTCATCCTGATCTTGTTCGACTTGTCGTTGTTGCCAATCAGGCCAAGGCCCAGCACTCCGGCATTGTCAACCAACGACTGGTAGAGTTTGTTTCCGTTCTCGTCGAAGCATCGGATCTGGAATGTGTTGAGAAGGTCGAGACCTATTGCGGTCTGCTCAAGTTCAACCACAAAGCCGACTTGCACTTCGTCGGCTGAATTTGCAAGAGAACCGTCATAGAAATATGTTCCGTCGGTTTTCTTTATGCCTACCAGAATGCCATTGGCTCCTGCCAGTTGCAGGCCGGCTACATATGTGGCATAATTTGACAAGTCGCCGTCCAGTATGTTCTCTGAGTCGGTCATGTCGCTTATGCTCAACACGTTGGCGGAAGTCTGTCCGTGGAGGTCGGTTGCCAGTTCATAACCATCGCTTGCTAAGAACACATGCTCCGGGGATTCCTCAAGGAATGTTTCAGAATTGGCATGGTTGATTGTCAGGATTTCATAGCATCCGTCTTCTGAAGTGGCTCTGAATTTATATTCACCATCTGCAATCATTCCGGTTACATAGCCGTCGGCAGTTACTGAACATTGGCCTGAGTTTTCCTGAGGCTGGCTCTCTACTGTCCATGTCACGTTCAGGTTTGGATTGCTTTTCAGTTGTAATGAAGTCTGGGAACTGCAAAGATTTGTGTCGGCAGTTGGGTTGATATCACATTCGTGGTCTATTGTAGGCTGCTGACGTACGAATGCATAATACACTCCGAAACCGCTTCCGAGATTCAACACGCCGAGAGCTGTGTAGAACGTGATTTCAGCACCGGAGAAATCCTGCTCAGCCACTATGTATGATGTGAAATCACCGCCCGAAGCAAGTGAGAGTTTCAGCACGTCGGCATTTATCGTTGTGGTTTGCACTCCGTTGCCGTTGTGATCATAAAGCTTTATGTCTATCCATGCACCAAGACTCACAAGGTTGGCTACTTGAACTGATGTGTATTTGAATCCCACCTGGTCGCCCTTGTGGAATAGTTCCGACACAGAAGCGTCGCTGTTCGTCACATTCACCCTTACACGTCCGGAAAATGCCACACTTGCCAGTTGGACTGCACTGACGATGGCAATGCTTTCGTCAAGACGCTCGTTGTCGTCATCACCGATTACCTTGTTCTCCGATACACCTGCCATCGGGATTGGAATACCACCGACAAGTGGCGACGGCATGAATGCCTCGCATGATACGGTCATGGCCGGATGGCCGATTGCGGTGCAGTATTCGCTGATGCTTTTCTTTGTGAGGTTTATGTCGTTCGCTTTACCTACAAACGCATATTTAATCTTTACTTCTGAACCTACAGATGCATCGACAGCTCCAACCTGTACGAGGGCTACCTCGTCGAATTTCTTGGTTGAAGTGGCTGTGAGGTTGGTGCATGCCTGGTCGCTGCCCGGGATTCCTATAAGCGACAAGCCGACTCCTGAGCCGCTGTTGCCTTCGCTCACCTGCTGGTCGTCAACACGCTTGCCGTCGCAGTAAAACCAGATATGGTAGGTCTTTACCAGGTCGAGCGACAGAACGCTGCTTCCGCTCGAAGCCACAATGCAGAATCCGGCGTCTGTGCCGGCTGCATAATAATATTTCATGTCCCTTACGCTGACGGTAGGGCTTGTGGCAACTGTAGCGCTTACCACTGACGGGAATGAGGCATAGTCGTCAATGTCCTCGTTGGTCAGGTTCTCCAAGCCGGATGTGCCGCTACCAACGGCAACAATATTGATTACTCTGTTCACTGCACAATGCTTACCGACAAGCGCACGGCGATTGCTCAGATAGTTGGCTCCGGTGGGGTCGGTCTCTTGCATTACGGGAGCGTTGGCTTTTGTTTTTGCCATGGCTGCACTTTCTGCGTCATCCACGTCGCCTGTGTCTTCTTCGGCAAAAACAGCAACTGGTAATATGAATGCCAAGAATAATAGCCAGTTGCGTAATTTATTTATATTAAATAATGTGTTCATGTTCTTTTGTTTTTTTACCATAATGAATTTTTGGTGGATGTGTCCCACAAATCTTCTTCAAACAGTTCGTCGCGCTCTTTTACACTCTGGGGAGCGCGCTCGTCGTCATCCTCAGAGGTGGATAATGCGATTATTTCTGATAATATGATTGCCCTTTCCGACAATTCAGGATATATATATTTCTTTTTCATGAGTTTACCTTTGTTTCTGTTAATACTTATCTGACTATGAATTTCTTGCCGTTCTTGATATATATTCCTGCCGGAAGACTGTCAATGGATTCTGCATTCATCAGCTGTCCGTTTATATTGTAGATTTTAGAATTTCCAGGAATCTCAGCCCCAACGGTGCTTATGCCTGTCGGATCTGATGTGTTTTCAGGGAAAACAAGGGTGATGGACGACAATTTCACATTGTTGCCAAGCGAAGCTGCCGATTCATTGTCGATATAGGCTCTGTTAGGAAGAAGATAATTACCGGCTGGATGCAGCAGCTTCAGCTCGCCGTTCCTGTTTTTCGACAATATCCAGTAGTTACGCCAGTCGTCTCCAAAGTAATGACCTTCGCTCTCGCTAACGCCTTTCCACACATTGCCTTCGAATATTCCTTCAGCATTCGAACTCTCCATGCCGCCGGCAGGATAAACATTCAGAACCACTCTTCCATAGCTTTCCTCTCCATTAAGGCTCGAACGTACAATCACGGCATTTCCACCAGGGACGTCAACCACCTCTTTCATTTCAACTATACCCACTTTTGAAGGGTCGACTGTGTAGTCGGGTTCACGGCTCCAGCCGCCTTGGAAGAATTTTACTTCTCGTCCGGAAGTGGTTTCTGCAAGTTTTATGTCAAACGGATAATAGATAGTGCTCCATTCATATCCGTCGTCTGTGCCGGTTGTGAGGATGTCCAGCTCTAACGTTGGGGCTGGCATTATAATCCATGCCGAATTGCTGTTTACCGTGGCGCCCACATTTGGCTCCCAAGTCAGACCGGCGTGATAGCCCTCGTTGGTTTCTGTCACTCTCAGTGCACCTATGTTTACGTCCTTGCCGGCATTCTCGCCGCTGAAATTCGTCCCTCCGTAAACCATAAGCCCGTATTGGCCGTCAATCAGTTTTTGAAGATACACTTTCACTGCGTCTGCCTTGTTTTCTGTCATGGTCACATCGTAGAAACTGCCGTTCTGGCTGGCAAGTCCGTAAATGTATTTGCCGCTGTTTGCGTTGCGGATTATAAATATGTCGTGCTCTGGAGAGAGAACACCTGTCGCGTTTTCCAACTCACCGCTGCCTCTACCGACTCTTATGAATTCCCATAAGGCGGAGGCATGAGTCATGTTAGGCAGGGCGCAATAGATATCTGCGTCCTTAGCCGAATACATCAACTCGGCTTCTTCCTGGACCCATCCGTAGGCCGACGACGAGGTCTCCGACAGACGGTATTGGGCATGGGTGTGGTCTACATCTTCAAGCCAGCCGCCACCGTCAAATTGCTTGTCTTCTGAATAATTCATTACATCCCTGCTCACATTCCTGAGTCGGAAGAACTGGGCTTTCAGAGGATCTTCGCCTTCAGGGATAAGGGCTTGCTCTGATTCTATGGAGATGTCATAGTTTGTTCCTGCCTCGGCCTCAATAAATTCCCAGTCGGAAGAATAGCTCTGACCCTCACGTCCTTCAATAGTCAAGCTGCTCACCATGGCCATATAGAATGTCTTGTTGGAAACTCCTTCTCTCACTGTTGTCCCTTGAAAGGCAACAAACCTGCGGTCACCGTCGCTCGATGCGATTATTGTTGCATTATAGGCTTGTGAAACAGAAGGGTCGAGTGAATAGAACAAATGGTTGCTTGCACTTGTGTTCATCCTGACTGAAACGTCTGTGGTGGCATTCACCAGAACGGGAGTGCCTCCTATGTTTTGGAAAAGCCAAGTGGAGTAGGCTGTTGGGGTTGCTGCTCCATAAAATGACGTGCCGTTGCTGTTCAGGTAGTAGCCGTAGCGGCGGTTGCGAAGAATATAGCTTTTGCCGCTTGTAGGCGATTGAACCTGTTTTACGGCTTTTGCCGAATTGATGGCGTTTATCAGATTCTGGAAGTTTGTGGCATTGCTTTGGTCAAGTCCTGAATATGATGAAATGTCCACGCCGTTGGCTTCTGCGTCTTCAAGCAGGTCGTCATAGCTCTTGAAAATCCATTTGTAGGTCTCGTCATTGGATATGTTGCTTAATTCGATGTAGTTGCTTGATAAATGCGAATGCCAGCAGTTGCCGCTGAAATCCGATGTAGTGGAAACCATACAGCCGATTTGGTCGTAGGTGTTCGGGGCGATATAGAAGGTGGCACCGCTTTGTTCATATCTTGCCAAATCACCTAAATACAAGTTGTCGGAAAGATATTTACCATTGGCTTTCGTGTCTTCTGCTGCACCCTTCGACACTATCTTAACACCTTCTGTGGCGGAGGTGTTGCTGCCTGCGGGTTCGAAATACCACAAGGATGAGTTGGAAACACCACTCACACACTTCGTGCGTTGGACTACGCCCAAACGGTCTTTCCCCTCATACTCCATATACAGCCCGTTGTCTGCGCACTGAATCACGTAGTATACGGGATTGTCGGAACTTGATAATGTTGGCAGTTTGTTGTCGTTTGCATCAATGGCGATAGGTGCTGACCATAGAAACAGACTAACCAACATTAAAAATGGAATTGGCTTTCTGTAAAACAATTTCTTTTTCTGTTTGCCAACCAATTCATCTTTCACATCTTGCGATTTCCTCGACACAGAAAATCGGTGGAACATAACAAATAGGTTTGTTTTCATACAATTCTGTGAAATCCACCTCGGATTTCAGTTTTTAATTTGTAAAATTTGGTTAGTTTATTAATAGATTTATTTCGAAAATATCCAAAAATGTAGCTCTCTTTCTCAGAGAGGGATATTCTGATTGTATAAAAAAATCGTCATTTAGCCTTTTATTCATTTTTCCTATTTCATCTATAACCATCCTGTAAATGAAAAAAATAATACGCAATGTATCCATTATGCATTTTATGTTTTTACATAAAAAACGTTCGTTTTAGGGACAAAATCGTTCAATTAATAAATATTAACACTTTTTTTTACATAATAAATATTCTAATAAATTAATAATTAGTAACTTTGCACGCCGAAAAATTTTCTCTGAGAAAGAGATGGATAAAAGAAGGTTAGGTTTTTGGTATTCATTTATTTGTCGTTCGTTTATTGTCGCTGATTTTATTTTTTTAAACCGCCAGAACCATTCATCTCTTTATTCCACACAACATCATCCAACCTGCTTTATTTTCCATAACATTATTTCGACCCGTGGAGCCGACGCGTCCCCGCATCGGGGCGTTGTACAACCTTTCCACATTCTACTCCACTCATCGCTCAACAACCCTTTTCCCTTTATCCACCTGCTTCCAATACCACAGTGCGGAAGCCGGGAGACTTCCGCTCCAATAGCAGCATTTGAACCGCTGTTGAAGCGTGAAAATACTTAAGTCTTAAATATCTATACTCGTTTATTGCACAAAAACAGTCCCTCATCATCACGATGAAGGACTGCCGAGAACCAATAAATTAAAATATGTAGAAAGAGAGTAAAATAGTTACCTGAATATAATCTAACTCCTTAGACTTGTGTAACCTTTGAAAGAATTTGAAATAGTTAAGAAATAGGTATGTATTTTTATTAGAATGGGTTTTCTTTATAATAGGGAGACAACATATGAGATGTCTGTATGGGTTTTCAAGAGAGTGGGGATGATTAGCGTCTGCCGCCTCCTCGGCCTCCACCGCCTCCGTGACTACCGCCTCCGCCGCTTGGACGGCTGCCGCCGATATGGCTGCCACTGCCACTTGGACGACTACCACCGAAACTACCGGAACTGCTCGGACGGCTTGCACTTGGACGGCTGATGCCGGAACTGCTCGGACGGCTTGCACTTGGACGGCTGATGCCTGAGCTGCTTGGTCGGCTTGTGCTCGGTCGGCTGATGCCGGAGTTGCTTGGGCGACTTGTGCTCGGTCGGCTGATGCCTGAGTTGCTTGGGCGACTTGTGCTCGGACGGCTGATGCCGGAATTGCTCGGACGGCTGATGCCTGAGTTGCTTGGACGGCCGGTGCCTGGACGGCTGATGCCGGAGCTGCTCGGACGACTGTTCTGACGACCGCCTGGACGGGCAATGTGACTGCCACCGCTCGGACCGCCAGGGTTGCCACCACCTATATTGCCTCCTTGTCCACCGTTGCCTCCTTGTCCACCGTTGCCACCTTGTCCACCGTTGCCACCTGGACGATTACCACCATTACCACCAGGACGATTGCCTCCGTTGCCTCCATGGTTTCCATAGTTGCCACCATTGCCACCCGGACGGTCGAAGTGTCCTCCACGGCCGTGTTCGCCGAAATGTCCCGGACGGAAGTGGGCTCCGTGGCCGTGTCCCGGATGCATGCCTCCGAAGAAGTGACCTCCGTAGTAGCGACGCCATCCCCATGGCTCACGGAAATAATAGTGACGGTAGGTGTCGTAGGCATAGATGCCGAAGCGCCATCTGTGGCTGTAGAAGGATATCGGACGATAGAAGTAGTCGATTGCTATAAGGCGTGACCACTGGTAAGGGGTGAGCAATGCCTGAAGCGCGAGGTCGCGTGCCAGCAGCACTGCGTTGTAGTCGTCGTAGCGATAGCCGAGAGCCACGTCGTCGAGATAGTCGTTCACACCGCATATATAGTCATAGTTGATGTAGTAAAGGTCGTCGAGCAGATCCGCACTCAGACCGAGCTGGTAGGCCATGCGGTCGGTAAGGAACCGGGCGTTCTGACGCATGGCGTCGTAACTCATCGGCTGTGCGTTCACTGCCATCGTTGCCATGAACAATGCAACTGTTGCTAAAAGGGTTCTTAAAGTTTTCATGATGTATGGTTTTTATTGTTAATATTCCGTTTTGATTCTTTTTCTGGTGCAAAGATAGAGCATACAAAACAAATAAATAAGGGAGAAATCCTAAAACAGCGGAAATTTTTCCCTAAACCTTATAGGGATTTTCCCCCTCAGACGAATTTGCGACGATATGAGGATGGTTTGTGAATAGCTGCTAAGTACAAGCCTCTCAGTTTATGAGACGACGAAAGCCCGATATTCGCTTTCGTTTTATAAGCAAACAGGATAACTTGTGTAACTTGAATAAATTTATTAACTTTGCAAACAGAAACCATAATACATTAAATATACATATGAGCAACAAATTCAAGAGAACCTTAATCACTTCCGCTCTGCCATACGCCAACGGACCGGTGCATATCGGCCATCTTGCCGGAGTGTACGTGCCCGCCGACATATATGCGCGCTATCTGAGGCTGAAAGGCGAGGAAGTGCTGTTTGTGGGCGGTAGTGACGAGCATGGAGTGCCGGTGACCATCCGTGCCAAGAAAGAGGGGTGTACCCCTCAGGACGTGGTCGACAGATATCATAATATTATAAAGAAGTCGTTTGAGGAGTTCGGCATCTCATTCGACGTCTACAGCCGCACCACTTCGAAAACCCATCATCAGTTCGCAGCCGATTTCTTCCGCAAACTCTACGACGAAGGAAAATTCGTGGAGATGGAGAGCGAACAATTCTATGACGAGAAGGAAGGGCAGTTCCTCACCGACCGCAACATACGCGGTGAATGTCCGAGATGCCATAATCTGGACGCATATGGCGACCAGTGCGAGAAATGCGGTGCCACGCTCTCGCCGGAAGAACTGATTAACCCCTATAACGCCAATTCGGGCAATCCGCTTGTGAAGAAAACCACCAAGCATTGGTATCTGCCTCTCGACCAGTATCAGCCTTGGCTGGAGCAGTGGATTCTGAAGGACCATAAGGAATGGCGTCCCAACGTGTATGGGCAGTGCAAGTCGTGGCTCGACACAGGACTCAAGCCGCGCGCCGTCACACGCGACCTCGACTGGGGAATACCGGTGCCGGTGGAAGGTGCTGAGGGAAAGGTGCTCTACGTGTGGTTCGACGCGCCTATAGGCTATATCTCCAACACGAAGGAACTGTGCGAGGCGCAGCCTGAGAAATGGGGCACCTGGCAGAAATGGTGGCAGGACCCGGAGTCGCGACTCATCCACTTCATCGGCAAGGACAACATTGTGTTCCATTGCATCGTATTCCCGTCGATGCTCAAGGCTCATGGCGACTATAACCTGCCCGACAACGTGCCGTCGAACGAGTTCCTCAATCTGGAGGGCGACAAGATTTCCACCAGCCGCAACTATGCTGTTTGGCTCAACGAATATCTGGAGGAGATGCCGGGCAAGCAGGATGTGCTGAGATATGTGCTCACCGCCAATGCCCCTGAGACGAAGGACAACGACTTCACATGGGCTGACTTCCAGGCACGCAACAACAACGAGCTGGTGGCGGTGTTCGGCAATTTCGTTAACCGTGCGCTGCAACTCACCCAGAAATACTACAACGGAATCGTACCTGAATGTGGTGAACTCACAGAATCCGACAAGGCCACTATAGAGGAATTCAAGAATGTGAAGGAAGACGTGGAGAAGCTGCTCGACAACTTCAAGTTCCGCGACGCACAGAAGGAGGCGATGAACCTCGCTCGTATCGGCAACAAATACATAGCCGATGAAGAGCCGTGGAAGGTGATTAAGACCGACCCGGAACGCGTGAAGACCATCATATACATATCCTTGCAACTCACAGCCAACCTCGCCATCGCCTTCGAGCCGTTCCTCCCGCTGTCGTCGAAGAAACTGCGCGACATGATCTGCCTTGACAGCTTCCGCTGGGACGACCTCGGAAGCACCGACATACTTCCTGCCGGCAAGCAGCTCAACAAGCCGTCACTACTCTTCGAGAAAATCGAGGACGACGTGATAAAACTGCAGACCGACAAGCTCGAGGCCACGAAGAAAGCGAATGCCGCCGCTGAGGCAAAGGCAAAGCCTGTGAAGCCGGTGATAGCTTTCGACGACTTTCAGAAACTCGACATACGCGTGGGAACCGTGCTGGAATGCGAGAAAGTGAAGAAAATGAACAAACTGCTCCGTTTCCTCATCGACGACGGACTGGAGAAACGCACTATCGTGAGTGGCATCGCCAAATTCTACGAACCGGAACAACTTGTGGGTAAGCAGGTGTGCTTCATTGCCAATCTTGCACCGCGCGAATTCAAGAACGGACTCGTGAGCGAGGGTATGATCCTCTCTGCCGAGGATTTCGACGGCTCACTCGCTGTCACCACCGTGGAACATAAGGTGAAACCAGGCTCTGAGGTCTGCTGAATCTCATCATGACCGATTGATAGCCTATTTCAAGTAAACGTTTTTTATTTAAAACTTATATTGGCGCAGAATCCCCAAAACCTTTATCGGGCTTTGGGGATTCTGTGTATTTCCCCTTTCAGGTTGTAAATTTATTGTCAAAATGAGGAAAAATCAACAATTTGTATAAAAAAACTTGTATTTTGTTTTGGAGTAAAAAGTTAAATTATGTATATTTGCGTATTAATACAGTAAGGAAAATGGAAAGGTTATATGGAATGTTATGTGGAGAATGATTTTTTTTGCTGATTTGGATTGACGAAACGACTGAAACTATAAAACTCGTGAAACTCGGAACTCATTCCGAATTGTTCAGATAAACCCTCAATAAACAAATTATCAACTCGTTAACACGTAAACTAAATATATTATTAACTAAATTATTAACACAATGAAAAGACACTTACTTTTCGCGATGCTGATCATCGCAGGTGCGCTGAACTTGAGTGCTCAGATCAAGGAAACTGATATGACGTCCAAGTTCTCCAGTTTGACAGCCTGGAATAGCTGGACAGGCGCAACAGGTTATACCGCAACCAACTTTTGTCCTAAGGTAGTAGTAAATGGACTCGGTGAGCGACAAGTGTGCGAGAAATACGAAGCAACTTGTAATTCGACAGGCGACGTATTCTTCGCAACAGTTAATGGTCTGACCGCAGGTACCTACAAGATTGAGCTCTATGGTGGAGCCGCATTCACATTTGGACGTGGCTTTGCTTCTACAGCCTTCACCAATGGAAGTGGCGACACCAATACCGACTATAGTGCAGGTGACAAGATCGACCCTCCAGGCACAGGCGTTACCCTCTATGCAGAAGCAGAAGGCACCACTTATGGTGGTGAAATTCCAATCTACTATGCAACCAACTTCCCGGACGGAGCTGCAGTTATCACACTCGACGGCGTTGTTGTAGGTGCAAGTGGTTCAATAAAGATTGGTATGAGCAAAACCTCTACCTCTACAAACTGGCATGTTATCCAGCTCAAGAGCGTGATTGCGCAGGTTGACATGGCAGACCTCATTGCCGACAAGAAAGCTGACTTGCAGACATTGGTTGATGAGGCTGCTGCTTATTCTTCCGATGCCGACCTGGCTGCAGCAGTGGCTGAAGCAAATGGCTATATCGCAACCACTCCAGCCGATGTGGCTGAGGCTGAAGCTCTCATCGCCAACTTGGAAGCATCTATCGCCAAGCTGCCTAAGTTAATCGCTGTTGCAAAAAATGCGGCAAGCGTGGCAGGTGCAAGTGCAACAAATCCTATCACAACAAACTTCGTGGTTAACGGTACATTCGATACTGCTGGAAATGTTGATCCTTGGCAAACAACCGGTGGATTCCAAAATGTTACAACTGCAACCAACCAGAATGATGCATTCACTGTTCCTTTCTTTGAGAACTGGAATCCAACTGCAAAGGCAAACAAGATGTATCAGGTAATTGAAAACATCCCTAACGGTGTTTATGAACTCGATATCTGCGCGTTCGTTCAGACATATGCAGGTGACGGACAGACATCTCAGTATGTGTTTGCCAACGAAGCCAAGACCTATATCACTACTGGCACTCCTACTGCCTACAAGGTATTCGTGGAGGTGACTGACAACAAGATTGAAGTGGGATTCGAGCAGACAGAAGCTATAAGCCAGTGGATGGGTATCGACAACGTATTCCTGAAATATTATGGCAACTGCACAATCGAAGAAGCACAGTACGGCTCTTATATAGCAAGCGTGGCAGAATTGAAGGCTCAGATTGCGGCCGTAACCAACCTGCCTGTTAAGATGAATGAAACGAAGGATGCTTATCTCGCTGCAAAGCCTGACACATACACTTCTGTTGAGGAATATGAGGCTGCAATTACCGAATTGAAAGGTGTGCTCGCTGAAGTGAAAGAGGCTGAAGCCGCATACGCTAATTATCAGACTCTCCAGAGTTATGTGAACAACCTGCTTGCTGTGCCATACGTAGAAATCATTGCCAACTCTCACAGCGTATTTGAAGCAGCCGTTTCTGAGCCTGAAATGGCATCAATTGAAGACATCAACAACGCTGCCAATGCACTCAAAGCCGCTGCATTGACTTATGTGGCTGATGCCGACCCTGCTGAAGGTGCGCAGTTCGACCTCACATTCCTGCTTGTGAATCCAGATGTGACGAATTTCTGGGACGGCACATGGAATATACAGCCTGAAGGATGGTATAACGACCAGACAGATGGAAACTTCCAGGTAATGGCAAATGAAGAAATGGGCCCTGGCGGACAGGTGTTTATGGAATACTGGCAAGACAATCCAAAGACTGACGGATTCGTGCTTTATCAGAAAATAGAACTTCCTGAAGGTACCTATAAGATGACCGGAAAGGTTGGTCTGCTTCAGAATGTGGGTGGCGACGTTGCCAACATGACATTCTCTGCAAACGAAACCGATGGCTCACAAGTTACAGTCGGTTCTCTTTCCAACCAGAATGTAGAATTCGTCAATACTGCTGAACAGGAAGTGAAAATCGGTATCAAGGCTCATGAAGGAAACTGCTATCGCTGGGTTGGTATCAACGATATCCACCTCTACAAGGTGCCTGAAAAGAAATTCGAGATTAAAGAAACTGAAAGTTATGACCATACTCAGGATGGTGCCGGTGACGTGGAACTTTACCGTGAATTCCATTGGTACGACTATAACACCCTCGTATTGCCGTTCAATATGAGTGCAGAAGAAGTTAACAGTATGTTCGGTCCAGAGACAAAAGTTTACTATGCAGAAAGCTTTGAGAACAACGTGATCTCCCTCAGAAAAGATCCTGAAGGAAGCATTATCAAGGCCAACACACCATGTGTGATTCTGATGGGTGGTCAGCTCAACTTGCCTATCGAAATCCCAAGTCGTACACTCGTGCCTACAACTGAGGATAATCCTCAATACGTGGGTTCTGCTGTGACTACTATCGGTAACTACTCCGACGCTTACCTCATCCCTCAACTCGGTATGACTAACTGGTTCATCGGATATGGCGGAAGCCAGATTGAAAGCGCTGCCTTGTATTATGTGGATTCAGAAGTTCGCATAAGAGCTACACAAGCTTACTTCATGGTTGAAGGTGCTACTGAGGCTAAACCTATCGGATTCTCAGTTGACGGACAGACAACAGGTATCGCAACTATCGAGAATGGTGAAATCAATTTCAACGCAGGTAAGGTTTACGACATCTCAGGCCGCGAAGTTCAGAACCCTACAAGAGGTATCTATATCGTAGGTGGCAAGAAGGTGATGATCAAGTGATAAATGCAGTCAGTTCGCAAAGGTGTGCGGGGCAACAGCCCCGACACCTTTCGGACAACTGGAATTCAATAATAATTGTAAACTAAAACATTAGATATTATGAAAAAATATATTCAACCAGTAACAGAACTGACAGCAGGACTAACCGCAAACACTTTCATGATTACAGCCACTACCGATGATGGTGGTGTTATACCAGGCGGTGGTGCCTCAAGCGGTTCCGGTGGCGCACTTCCTACTAAAGGACGTGGAGGCAGATTCGCTGAAGAAGAGGAAGAGGAAGATCCGATTCTCCAACTCCTCATCGACAACGAAAACGGTAATACAAGCGACCTCTGGTAAGAAATCAGATAACGTTAACATAGCAAAAGGGGGCATGTCAAAAACTGACATGCCCCCTTTTTTTAGATCATTTCCCAGATATTCTGGAATCTCCAGTAATTCTGGCAATTCTAGACATTCTAGATTTTCTAGACATTCTAGAATTCCTAGATACTTCAGTTCATAATCCAAAAATTTTAATTTTCAATTAAAAAACATTATATTTGCAAATCAAACGTTTAAACGGGAAAATTATGAAGAAACTATTTCTTGCCATGCTCTGTATGGCAATAATGACTCCATGCATCTCTTGCGACAGCACAAACAAGAAAAACGGTGAGGCAGCGGCAGACGGCACTGAAGAACCCGACAGCCAGCGGGTGGACACCCTGTCTATCCTGTTTGCCGGTGACCTTATGCAGCACCAGGGACAAATCAACGCCGCCTTCAACGGACAAACCTACAACTACGATGATTGCTTCGAACTGGTGAAACCTGTTGTCAGCGAGGCTGACATTGCCATCGCAAACCTGGAGGTGACCCTCGGAGGCAAACCGTATAAAGGCTATCCGTGTTTCTCCGCACCCGACGAATATCTAAAGGCGGCACTGAATGCCGGGTTCGACGTGATGATGACCGGCAACAACCACTGCCTCGACACTCGCAAGCGCGGACTCGAACGCACCATACAGGTGCTCGATTCGCTCCATGTGCCACATCTCGGTACATATCGTAACGCACAGGAGCGCAACGACAATTATCCACTGATTGTGGAGAAGAACGGGTTCAAAATCGCATTGCTCAACTTTACATACGCCACAAACGGGCTGAGAGTGCAGGAACCGAATATCGTCAATTATATCGACACAGTGCAGATTGCGAATGACATATCGAAAGCCAAGAAAATGAATCCCGACCTCATCATTGCCATGCCGCACTGGGGAATCGAATACTCGCTGCTGCCAAACAAACCGGATATGGAATTGGCAGACTGGATGTTCAGCAAGGGGGTGGACCATATCATCGGAGGACACCCGCATGTGCTGCAGCCGATGGAGCGCAGAAACTCGAATGCCGAGAATGGAGGAAATCTCCTTGTCTACTCGCTCGGAAACTATGTGTCGAACATGACAAAGCCTAACACGGTGGGTGGGGCTATGGTTCGTATGGACCTTGTGAAGCAGAACGGAAAAGTGAAGCTCGTGAACTACGGATACATGCTCGTTTACTGCTCCAGACCGCAGATTTCGGGAAAACGCAATTTCCGCATTGTGCCTGTGGACATGACCGACCAGCTCAATGCTGCCGACCGAAACAACTGCGACCGCTTCGTGAAATCGATGAAAGACCTCTTCGAAAAACATAACGTCGATTTCGGAGAATATAAATAATGAATCAGGGATAAAAATCTAGAATCTCTAGAAAATCTAGAACTTCTAGAATCTCTAGAAAAATCTAGGACCACTAGAAGAATCTAAAAACCCCTCTAAAAATCAATCCGCTAATGGTCAAAAGAATATTTATATTGGCATTGCTCATTGCATCGCCCTTTCGAAGTATTGCTTCCCCTCTGCTGACGGCTCCAGCCGATTCGGCGTTGCTCAAACTGGTGTACATGATGAAGCATGCACTCCTCTTCAACAAGGCTAACCCGCAGGAGAAAGTGTATCTGCATTTCGACAATACCGGTTATTTCAAAGGCGAAACCATGTTTTTCAAGGCCTACAACATCCGTACCGACACAGGCAAACCCTCCGATATAAGCAAAGTGCTGTATGTGGAGCTGGTGAACCCGAGCGGCGATGTGGTGAACACCTGTAAGGTGAAATTGGAAAACGGAGTGGGGCATGGCGACTTCCGCCTCGACAGCATCTTCGGAACCGGATTTTATGAGGTGAGGGCATTCACTCGCTATATGATGAACTGGGGTGGCTCTTGCGCCTTCTCCAGGGTGTTCCCAATCTACAAGAAGCCGGCACAAGACGGCGACTACTTCAATCCGCAGGTGGACGAACTGACCTACCTCATGCGACTGCCCAACGGGCGCGAGAGTCTTGATGCGGGCGACACGCCGGCAGTGAGGGCAAGACGAAGAGGACGGAGCTATGCCGTGAGTTTCTATCCCGAAGGGGGCGACCTCGTGCAGAACATAGAAAGCACGGTGGCATATAGCGTGGTAGACGCTGAGGGTAAGCATGCGAAGGTGATGGGCATCCTTATTGGTCCGCAAGGAGAGGAAATCACCACTACCTCTACCGAACTCGACGGACGTGGGCTCTTCAGGCTCAAACCCGATGCCGGCATGTACAAACTGGTGCTGACGACTGAAGAAGGGAAGCGGATGGAATTCCCGTTGCCTGAAGCCAAGCCTCAGGGATGCGTGATGAACCTCAACACCATAGGCGACGAAATCCAGTGCCGCATCATGGCATCGCCCGAACTCCAGGGCTCGTTGTTGGGTTATACGCTGATGAACCGCGGAGAGGTACTCTCCTACGACACGCTCACTGCTGAGCCGGCGCTTGAAATGGATTTCGACCGCGCAGCCATGAAACCAGGTGTAAACCAACTGACGCTCTTCAACCCCGACGGGCAGATCTTGGCCGAACGCCTGTTCTTTATCTGCCCTCCGAAATCCGATGCCGACAGCGTGTTCGTCACTTGCCAGAACACCGAACTGAGACCATGCGGACCGATAAAGGTTCAGCTGAAAGCGGAGCCCAACTCCAACCTTTCATTCTCTGCCATGGATGCCGCAACACTCACCGACGGGAAAGTGGGAAACGCACAGACTTGGATGTTACTCGCATCCGACGTGAAAGGATATATAGAGAATCCCGACTACTATTTCGAATCCGACGACGAAGCTCACAGGAAAGCGGCAGACATGCTCATGATGGTGCAGGGATGGCGCAGATACGACTGGCAACTGCATACCGGAGTGAAGTCTTTCTCACAGATGGAAGGCTACGACGGCCATTTACAGCCGATAGAAGACGCACTCTATATTCACGGTCAACTGCTCAAGGACACAAACCGATGGAGACGAAAGCATCCGGTGGGAGGTGCCGAAATCGATGTCTATCTCTACAACCAGCAGGGACTCCACTACGACGGTACGATGATGACCGACAGCCTGGGATTTTATGCCTTTAAAATCAGTGACGATATCGAAGGCGAATGGAATCTGCAGCTTAAAACGAAATACAACGACCGGGCTGCTGCATATCATGTGGCAATCGACCGGCATTTCTCGCCACAGTCCAGATATCTCTCGCCTTACGAAACTCAGCCTATAGAATTGCCGCAAGCATTCCAGCAGGCCAAGCAGGAGGCTATGGAAACGGAAAAAGCGGACAGCCTGCAGAAGCGCAACGGAATTTACGTGGTGCCTACTGTCAAAATCAAGAAACGCTATTTCACCGACAGCAGCAACCTGCCGTGGTATGACGAAGCCACGGGAGCCAGGAAGTCCACTATATATTATAATGTGGACGAGGCGGCCGACGAGATAGCCGATATGGGTGAACAATTGCCATCGCTATTCGAATGGCTGAAAAAGAAAAACGAGTTTTTCTCCGGTGACGACTATCTCTCAGAGATGTGTAAACCTGATTCATCGAAAGGATATACACTTGTGAGGATGATAGGCGATGTGCCCGATGACGGCAACTACAACAACGTGGTGTTCAAAGGCGGACTGAGATATAAGAACCGGCCTATCATATGGATTCTCAACAACATGTATCTCACCATTTCATGCTATAACCGCAATACCTTCACACTCGACCACGCCGCCGGAATCGGACTGACCAATAACCTCGCCGGAGCAGCCGAGATGCCTACGTTCATCGACGAGGTGAAGAGCATCTACATCAGCGAGGACGAGGAAAACTACAACAAGTTCATAATGGTGGAAGAGGTGCCGGCATTGCACCCGGTAACGGTCTACATCTACACACATCCTGAATTCCTGCATAAGGAGAAGGGCACACGACGAACGTATTTCCAGGGATTCAATGTGCCGCAGACTTTCCAGATGGAGGATTACAGCCAGATGCCGCCGATGGAAGACTTCCGCCGCACCCTCTTCTGGCAGCCTGATGTCGTCACAAACGACCAGGGATATGCCAACATACAGTTCTACAACAACTCGTCTTGCCAAAAAATATATTTCTCTGTGGAAGGCATCACTCCGGAAGGCAAGCCTCTGGTAAGCGAATAGCGGTATCAGACATTTGGGAGGAAATATTCCAACTGTTATACTCACGATTTAAAAAAACAACTGATACTGTATTTGCGAAACTTATGTTTTTTTATTATTTTTGTAAATGAAAAATTATTACTGAAAAACTATAGTATTTCATCATGACGTCAATTACTGTTAATGTTCCAAACACCGATGTCCGTTTCTTTAAAACCATGGCTTCAAAAATGGGATGGACATTAGATGAGGCTTCTTCAAAGAAAACTCCAGCCACGGCAAAGGAGAAAACTTTGAGAAAAATCGACCGCGCATTAGGACAATTGAAAAAGATAAAGGCTGGGAAGATTCAACCTGTTAATGCAGAGGATTTAGCAAATGAATTGTAGAATACTTGCCACACCGGATTTTGCCCGTGAATTGAAACGGCTGAAAAAACGTTATCCTTCCCTAAAGGAAGATTATGAGTGTTTTTTAACAGAATTAAAGGCTAACCCTTATATGGGAGTGGCTTTAGGTAAGGATTTTAGAAAAGTCAGGTTCTCAATAAAGTCGAAAGGCAAAGGGAAAAGTGGTGGTGCAAGGGTTATTACTCATGTGGTGGTGAAAATTGAAGAGGCAAACATTACATTAGTAACCATTTATGATAAATCTTCACAAGAAACTATTTCTGAAAAGGAATTGCTTTTTTTGATTAAAAAGAACGGTCTTCTTTAGTATAATTTTTATTCTTTTTCTGTAAATATATTTTGTTTTATTGGGCAATGTTGTCCATGAGAACAAAATTAAATTTTTGATGTTTCAGTAAAAAGTTAACTTTCTTCTTGTTATATGGATTTCGTTCATCTGCACGTACACACACAATATTCCATTCTCGACGGACAGGCCAGCATAAAGAAACTGGTGGACAAGGCCGTGAAAGACGGCATGAGGGGAATGGCAGTCACCGACCACGGCAACATGTTCGGTATAAAGGAGTTTTTCAATTATGTGAAAAAAGTAAATAAATCCAACCCCGAACTGAAATTCAAACCCATCTTCGGATGTGAGATGTACTGTGCCCGACGATCGAAGGACAAACGTGAGGGAAAGCTGGATTCGGGCGGATGGCACCTCATCTTGCTGGCCAAGAACGAGAAAGGATACCACAACCTTGTGAAACTGGTGAGCCGTGCATGGACCGACGGATTCTACAGCCGTCCGCGTACCGACCATGCCGACCTCGAACTCTATCATGAGGGAATCATAGCCTGCTCAGCATGCCTGGCAGGCGAAGTGCCTTCGTATATCCTCAAGGGCGAACTCGATAAGGCCGAAGAATCAGTGAAATGGTTCAAAAATCTTTTCGGCGACGATTATTACCTTGAACTCCAGCGGCATGAGGTGAAAGACCCTACGCAGCGTGCCAACCGCGAGACATTTCCGCTCCAGCAGCAGGTGAACCGTCAACTGGTGGAACTGGCTCGCAAATATGACATAAAACTCGTGTGCACCAACGATGTGCACTTCGTAGATGAAGAGAATGCGGAAGCCCACGACCGTCTTATCTGTCTCTCCACGGGTCGCGACCTCGACGACCCTAACCGTATGCTCTATTCCAAGCAGGAGTGGTTTAAGACCAAGGCCGAGATGGCGGAGATCTTTGCCGATTATCCCGAAGCGCTTGAAAACACCTGCGAGGTGCTCGACAAGGTGGAAACCTATTCCATCGACCATGACCCTATCATGCCTAACTTCGAAATACCTGAGGAATTCGGCACTGAAGCGGAATACCGCCAGCGCCTCACAGAGCAAGACCTCTATGACGAATTCACTCAAGACGAACACGGCAATGTGGTGCTCACAAAAGAGGAGGGCGACAAGAAGATAAAGCGGCTTGGCGGCTACGAAAAGCTCTACCGAATTAAATTCGAAGCCGACTATCTGGCAAAACTGGCTTACGACGGTGCCAAACGCCTCTATGGTGACCCAATCCCGGAGGATGTGGCTGAGCAGATTAAGTTTGAACTCTACATCATGAAAACCATGGGATTCCCCGGCTATTTCCTCGTGGTGCAGGACTATATCAATGCCGCCAAGAAGCAACTCGACGTGTGGGTGGGCCCGGGACGTGGTTCCGCTGCCGGATCGGTGGTGGCATATTGCCTTGGAATCACGATGATCGACCCGATAAAATACGACCTCCTGTTCGAACGTTTCCTCAACCCCGACCGTATCTCACTGCCCGATATCGATGTCGACTTCGACGACGACGGACGTGGGAAGGTGTTGCAGTGGGTGACCGACAAATATGGCGCGGAGAAAGTGGCGCATATCATCACCTACGGCACTATGGCCACAAAACTCGCAATCAAGGATGTGGCACGAGTGCAGAAGGTGGACCTCAACGTGTCGAACGCCCTCTGCAAGGCAATTCCCGACCGACTGCCGAACGGCATGAAAATGAACCTTCCAAACGCCATACAGTGTGTTCCGGAACTGAAGGATGCCGCCACATCTCCCGACGAAAACCTGCGGTCGGTGATCAAATATGCGCAGATGCTTGAAAACAACGTGAGAAACACCGGAGTGCATGCGTGCGGAACCATCATCTGCCGCGACGACATCAGCGACTGGGTACCTGTGTCGACCGCCGACGACAAGGAGACGGGCGAGAAACTGCGCTGTACACAATACGACGGCCATGTGATCGAGGAAACCGGACTCATCAAGATGGACTTCCTCGGACTGACCACGCTCTCCATTATGAAAGAAACGGTGGAGAATATCAAGGACAGTATGGGAGTGGAAATCAATGTCGACAATATTCCAATCGACGACCCCGCCACATACCAACTCTATTGTGACGGACGAACCATCGGCACATTCCAGTTCGAATCGGCGGGTATGCAGAAATACCTGCGCGAACTGCAGCCCCAC